>Ga0209373_10000178_pt1 | contig 137124 bp, 108 predicted proteins | sample Higcelweek5metaG_FD_187173 | JGI IMG/M metagenome (GOLD analysis project Ga0209373, IMG submission 187173) | Freshwater pond sediment microbial communities from the University of Edinburgh, under environmental carbon perturbations - High... | ecosystem: Environmental > Aquatic > Freshwater >... | reverse complement strand
TGGATCACCTCCTTTCTAAGGAGTAAAGAAACCCAAACGGCGCGAGACAACAAGTTCTGACCCATCCGGCAGAACAGTCTCACTGCAAAGTTGCCTCCAGTACAAGTCAATCCCACTAAGATGTCAAAGTCGACAGCCCTCGATCCATGCGGATCGAGGGCTGTTTTCGTTTATGGCCTTCGATATCGAATCCTGCCAATCCGTGTGCGACTCCACGGAACGTGGCTTCGGAGCTAGATTCCTCAATCCCTCCGTGCGCAGCGCAACCAGAGCGGCCGCGTATCGATCACATCCACTGCAGGGCGAAAATGGACGAGCAGAGATCAGACGATCCGATGGAAGACAACTTCAACGATCCCATCCCTGAGATCGATCCTTCCGAGCTACGGGAGCCGGAGGGGGTGCTCCCCATCGATGCCGGGTCCGAACTTCCCGTAGAACTGGTGGATGACGCCGAGACGCCATGCGAGCCTGAACTCGAGGACGAGGATGGCCGTCTCGTGGAGCCAGCGTTTCAAGATGCGCCCGCCACGCCGGAGTTGCTGACGGATCCATCCTCCGCGCCGCCTGTCGACTCGTATGCGGAAGAGGCCGAACTGGATCTGGAAGACCCTGGCCTTCCTCGCCCCGACGACGAGATCCTGCTTGAGGCGGCTCTGTTCGCCTCCACGGACCTCCTGAACTTGCGCAATCTGCGCGAACTCATCGATCCTGCGCTTTCGGCCGCCAAGGTCCAGAAGCTCGTGATCGCGATCAATGCGCGTCTGGACGAAGGGAAGCACCCCTTCGAAGTGGTTTCTTCCGCAGGTGGATGGCGTCTGCGGACGCGCCCCGAGCTCTACCCATGGCTGCGTGGATTGTTCAAGGAAGTACAGAGCAAGCGCCTCTCACAAGCGGTTCTTGAGACGCTGTCGGTGATCGCCTACAAGCAGCCCATCACCAAGGCCGAGATCGAGGCCGTGCGCGGCGTGAGCGCCGACGGTGCTCTCAAGAAGCTTCTCGAAAAGCGTCTCGTGACCGTTTCCGGTCGTACCGACACGGTGGGACGTCCGCTCACGTATGGGACCACGAAGGACTTCCTGGAATACTTCGGAATCAACAAGATTCCAGACGACCTTCCTCGGTTGGCTGAATTCGAAGAGCTCGTCCAAAGCCGCTCGCTCCTGCCACAGGTCGCCCCCGGCGGCGTCCTGATGATGCGCGAACAGGACGAGGACTGAGCACCGAGACACCGCCAAGCATTCGACCAGAGGACGAACCGTGGCCAAAGCCGCATCGGGTGAAGAGACGCCATTGATGAAGCAGTACCTGGGCTTGAAGGCTCGGGTCGGCGAAGCCATTCTGCTCTACCGCATGGGCGATTTTTTCGAGACCTTCGGGCAGGATGCGGTCGACACGGCGAAGATTCTCGGGATCACGCTCACCCAACGGGGCAATGGGGCGGCCGAGAAGGTGCCTCTTGCCGGTTTTCCGCACCACCAGCTGGATCGCTATCTGCCGAGACTTGTGAGCGCGGGGCGCAAGGTGGCGGTTTGCGAGCAGACGGAAGATCCCGCCCAGGCGAAAGGGATCGTCAAGCGCGACGTGGTTGAAATCGTCTCTCGAGGAACCGCGCTCCACGATGCGTGTCTCGACGAGCGGAGCGACAACCTGCTCTGCGCCCTTCTCTCGCAGGAGAAGAACGAGCCGTGGGGATTGGCCGCGCTCGATCTCACGACGGGGCGCTTCGAAGCTCTGGAGGGCCCTCGAGACGCTGTCCTCGCAGAACTCGAGAACCTCGGGCCCGTGGAAGTCCTCTGGCCGGAAGCGCTTTCCCACGCCCCCGATGCTTTGCAGGACTTGGAGGGCCAGTGGGCCCTCTCCGCGGGATTCTTTCCCGGATTGCCCGCAGCGGAGCGCTCGCTCAACGAGCATTTCGGAACGGTCTCGCTCGAAGGGTTCGGCTGGCAGGGCCAGGAAGCGGCTCTGCGTGCCGCTGCGGGCGCTTTGCGCTACGCCGCCGACGAAGGGCGCCGCAATCTCGTCCACGTCCGCGGGCTGTATCCCAGGGGCCAGGACGCCCATCTGGCCATGGACGGTTCTACGTTGCGGAATCTCGAGATTCTCCGCCCTTTGCACGATGATGATCGTGCCGCGAGCCTTGTCGGGCTTCTCGACCGTTGCCGGACGGCCATGGGTTCGCGGTTGTTGCGCCGTTGGCTTGCCAGGCCTCTCATGTCTCTTCCGGAGATCTCCGCGCGCCAAGAGGCCGTCGCCGCCCTGCGCGCCCGTCGCGAGGCTTTGGATGCCCTGCGCGATGCGTTGGCGGGTATTCCCGATCTCGAACGCCTGGGCGGCAAACTTGCCACCCAACGCGTGAATGCGCGGGATCTGGTCGGGGCTGCGCGCGGCCTTGTGCATGCCGCCGAAGCTGGCAGCATTCTTCGGGAAAGCGGTGACAGCCATCTTCGGAGCCTTGCGCTCGTTCTCGACGGGATCGATGGATTGGGATGCCGCATTCGCGACCTGCTTCTCGAGGCGCCTCCGCTTTCCGTCCGCGAAGGGGGGCTTCTGAAGCCGGGAGTCGACCCTGAAATCCGTGCTCTGGAAGACGGAGCCAAGGAAGGGCGGGAAGCCCTCGCCGGTCTTCAACAGATCGAGCGCGAACGCTCCGGCATTTCCACTCTGAAGGTGGGATACAACAGGGTCTTCGGGTACTACATCGAGATTTCGAAAGCCAACGGCGATCGCATTCCCGAGGACTATCAGCGCATCCAGACCCTCACCGGCGCCGAGCGCTACACCACGCCCGACATGAAGCGCTGGGAGGAGCAGGTCCTGGGGGCCGACGAGAAGATCAAGGAGCGCGAATACGCCCTTTTCTGTGGCATGCGGGACGAACTCGCCGCGCATCTGCCGCGCATCCAGAAGGCTGGACAGGATCTGTCTGCCGCCGACGTCCTCGCGGCGTTCGCCCATTGCGCCGAGGAGTTCCGCTGGGTTCGCCCCGAGTTCCACGAGGGCTCGAGGCTCGATCTGCGCGATCTGCGCCATCCGGTCCTCGAATCCCTGCATCCCGACGTGCCGTTCGTGGCCAACGACGTCCTGCTCGACGGCGAGGGGCCGCAGATCCAGCTCGTCACCGGCCCCAACATGGGTGGCAAGTCCACCTACCTGCGACAGACGGGCCTCGCCGTGGTGATGGCCCAGTGCGGCTGTCCGGTGGCGGCATCCAAGGCCGGCATGCCGCTGGTCGATCGCGTCTTCACGCGTGTCGGCGCGGCCGATCGCCTCGCGCGCGGACAGTCCACGTTCCTTGTCGAGATGATCGAGACGGCGAACATCCTCCACAACGCGACGCCTTCGAGCCTCGTTCTCCTGGACGAGGTGGGCCGGGGAACGAGCACGTTCGACGGGCTGAGCCTCGCCTGGGCGATCTGCGAATCGCTCCACGAGAATCCCGACATCGCGGCCAAGACGCTCTTCGCCACGCACTACCACGAGCTCACGGTCCTCGCCGACCGTCTCCCGCGCGTCGAGAACATCCAGGTGCTGGTGCGCGAACACGAAGGGCGCATCGTCTTCCTGCACCGGGTCGTGCCGGGGGCCTGCGACAGTTCGTACGGCCTGCACGTGGCGCGCATGGCTGGTGTGCCGGAATCCGTCCTGGAACGCGCACAGGGCATCCTGCTCCAGCTCGAGGCCCAGGAGCTCACCGTGGGCAAGAAGCGGCTTCCTCCGCCGGCCGTGCCGAAGGAGCCCAAGCTGCAGTTCTCCCTGTTCGGCGCGGATCCGAAGCTCGAGACGGTGGCCGAGATGATCCGCCAGGCAGACCCGTTGCGCATGACGCCCATGGAAGCTCTTCTCATGGTCCAGCGTCTGCGCGACGCGATCGACTGAGATGGCCCTTCTTCCGGGGGACGACGGTCCCTACGTGTTCGACAGCGATCTCCCGCCCGAGGCCGCGGGGCTGCCCATCCTCGACTACCTGGCCCGGCGCTTCGCCTACCAGGATCGCGAGACCTGGGAGCGTCGTCTGCGCGCGGGGGACATCCTCCTGGACGGACGGAAAATGTCTGACCCGGAGGAGGCTCTTCCCGCTTCGGGGCGGATGTCCTACGTCCACGGGGAGTACCGGGAGCCGGACGTGCCCACGTCGTGGCGCGCGCTGTATCTCGCCGAAGAATGGATGGCCGTCTGCAAGCCCGCGGGGATGCCCGTCCACAGCACGCCTCGAATCTTTCGGCAGACCCTCGTCTGGCAGGTGAGGCGGCTGTTCGGCCTGGACTGGACGCCCGTCCACCGCCTCGATCGCGACACCTCGGGCCTGATTCTCTTCGCCCGGGGTAAACGACTGCTCCCGCGTCTGAACGAGTGCTTTTCGCAGCGCCGGGTCGAAAAGACCTACCTCGCCCTCGTGCACGGGTGCCCGCAAGGGGAGTTCGAGATCGATGCGCGATTGGGGAACGCGGAAGATCCTCGCATTCCCATGCGCGTGGGGGTGCGGGAGGATGGGAAGGAAGCCAGAACCCGCATCCGGGTTCTGGAGGCGGATGCATGCGGCCGGGGCATTTGGGTCGAGGCTCGTCCGTTGCAGGGGCGTCTCCATCAGATTCGGGCACATCTGGAATCGGTCGGATTTCCCATCGTGGGGGACCTTCTCTACGATGGTCGGGGCGGCGAAGGCTTCCTCGCCCGTGCGGGGGGGGCTTCGCCCGAGGACGTCGCGCGGATCACGGGATCCCGGCGGATGTGGCTTCATGCCAGGGAGCTGTACTTCCCTTCCGCGAATCCGGGAATGCCCCAACGGCTGGTGTGTCCTCTCGAAGAGGAGTAAGGGGCTAAGGGGCCAACTGGACTCGTTCGCTTGGAAATGGCACAATGCTTTCGGTGGCGATGCCACTGAATTCCCCATCCGAGCGAGGTCACCATGCATTCCCTCATTGTCGAAGACGACCCATCCAGCCGCCTCATCCTGGAGACCATCCTTTCGGAGTACGGCGTCGTCGATATCGCTTCCACGGGAATCGAAGGCTTCGAGAAGTTCAGCGCTATGCGCGCGAAGAACACCCCGTACGATCTCGTATGCCTCGACATTTTGCTTCCCGGAATGTCGGGGCAGGAGGTTCTACGCGACATTCGCGCGATGGAGGAGTCTGATGTCGTCGTCAGCCATGCCGCCAAGATCGTCATGATCACGGCCATGGATGACAAGACCAACGTGATCCACGCGTTTCGCGAACAGTGCGACGCCTACCTTGTCAAGCCGATCCAGGTCAAGGAGCTGCGGGAACAGCTCGCCTTGATCGATCTGCATCCCATGGGGCACGATGCGACGCATGCAAAGACGCACGAGCTGGCGGATGCGCAGGCGCTGAAGCAGGCGAGACAGCGCTAGCGCTCGAACAGACGATTCCATGTCGCGTGGAGATGCCCGCGCAATTCCGTGATGCCGGTCTCCCGCAGGAGAGACGCCTCCTGCTCGATCGACTCGATCGCGATGCCTGAATCGTCCGTTTCCAGGAGGATGCGGTCGTCCGGAACGATCGCGACGCCTTCGCGGCTTTTCGATCCGGGATGCAGGAGCGATGCGCCGAACGAGAAGACGAAATCCGTCCTGCCGAGGAGATCTTCCGTCTGCGCGAGGGATCCGTTCCAGCCGTGGAGGATCCAGGTCTGCCGCGCGGCACGACGCGAGCGAGCGCCCAGGAGATCGGAGGCGGCGCGCACGCAATGCACCACCAGCGGGAGAGAGAACCGTTCGGAAAGCTCGATCTGGCGAAGAAACGCCTCCATCTGGAGGGGCGATCCGGGAGGGCGCGACCGATCCAGACCGGCTTCACCCAGCGCGCGGAAGCGCCCCGTCGCTTCCCCATCCGAGCGAGGTCACCATGCATTCCCTCATTGTCGAAGACGACCCATCCAGCCGCCTCATCCTGGAGACCATCCTTTCGGAGTACGGCGTCGTCGATATCGCTTCCACGGGAATCGAAGGCTTCGAGAAGTTCAGCGCTATGCGCGCGAAGAACACCCCGTACGATCTCGTATGCCTCGACATTTTGCTTCCCGGAATGTCGGGGCAGGAGGTTCTACGCGACATTCGCGCGATGGAGGAGTCTGATGTCGTCGTCAGCCATGCCGCCAAGATCGTCATGATCACGGCCATGGATGACAAGACCAACGTGATCCACGCGTTTCGCGAACAGTGCGACGCCTACCTTGTCAAGCCGATCCAGGTCAAGGAGCTGCGGGAACAGCTCGCCTTGATCGATCTGCATCCCATGGGGCACGATGCGACGCATGCAAAGACGCACGAGCTGGCGGATGCGCAGGCGCTGAAGCAGGCGAGACAGCGCTAGCGCTCGAACAGACGATTCCATGTCGCGTGGAGATGCCCGCGCAATTCCGTGATGCCGGTCTCCCGCAGGAGAGACGCCTCCTGCTCGATCGACTCGATCGCGATGCCTGAATCGTCCGTTTCCAGGAGGATGCGGTCGTCCGGAACGATCGCGACGCCTTCGCGGCTTTTCGATCCGGGATGCAGGAGCGATGCGCCGAACGAGAAGACGAAATCCGTCCTGCCGAGGAGATCTTCCGTCTGCGCGAGGGATCCGTTCCAGCCGTGGAGGATCCAGGTCTGCCGCGCGGCACGACGCGAGCGAGCGCCCAGGAGATCGGAGGCGGCGCGCACGCAATGCACCACCAGCGGGAGAGAGAACCGTTCGGAAAGCTCGATCTGGCGAAGAAACGCCTCCATCTGGAGGGGCGATCCGGGAGGGCGCGACCGATCCAGACCGGCTTCACCCAGCGCGCGGAAGCGCCCCGTCGCGAGCAGGCGTTCGAGGTGGTGCAGGTCGTCTTCCCATGATTCGGCACGCACGTCCCACGGATGGAGACCCGTGCAGAGCGGGCCCGGATCAAGTGCGAGCGCCTCGTCGGCCTCGCCCAGGGCCACCGAACGCAACGCGACGACTCGGCTGCGATCGACGGACCCGTGCACGTGGGCGTCGACTGGAAGCCGGAATGGACCTTGCGATGTGGGGGATGGCGCGGACATCGTCTGGTCGAAAATGGTACGATGCGGAGACTCGCGGGGCCAGGGCTCCCTTCGAAGTGGTAGCGCACGCAATCTCGCATGGAGCGTCGAGAGATGGGGATCAAGAAATTTCTCAGCCAACTGATCGTATCGGAAGATTCTCCCACGGATGATCAGCTGCCGACGATTCGAGCGGAATCGTCGTCTCCGGCGGCGGTTCATCGCGACTCCGTCCTCGTGAAGACCTTGGCCGCCGTGGTCCGCGCCGTGGGCGAGGGCTGTTTCGACATGGGCGACGAAAAGGCGGAGACCATCCAGGCTCGCTTCGACGAGCTTGCGCGCCAAGTGGACGACGGCGACGAGGTCAAACTCGCGGAATTGCCGGAAAATGTCGCGGCGCACCGTCGGCACGAGCGGCATTGGGTCTCGAAGAACGTTCGCGACATGGCCGAGACGGTGGTGGGTCTCATCACGCGATTGGGGCGGAATGTCACGTTGGACCGTTCCTCCGATTCGCGAGTGGAGAAACAGCTCCAGAGGCTGAAGGGCGCTGTCGACCACGAGGATATGGCCAGGATGCGCAACGAGGTGCTTTCGGCCGTCGAAACGATCGCCGATGCCATGAAGGAACGCGATGAACGCCAGCGCAGCGAGATGGCGGCGATCTCGCACCAGTTGGAATCGCTCAAGAACGAATTGACGCATACGCGCAAGGAAATGGCGATGGACGGGCTCACGCGCCTGTACAACCGCGCAAGCCTCGACGAACACTTGGAAGCCGTGGCTTCGATCGCGGTTCTATCCGGACGGGCGGCGTGCCTGCTCATGGTCGACATCGACCATTTCAAGGCCGTCAACGATACCTGGGGACACCAGGCTGGCGATGCCGTGCTGCGTGGCGTCGCCGATCTTCTGGTGAAGTGCTTCCCGCGGCGGAGCGATTTCGTGGGACGCTATGGCGGCGAGGAATTCGTCGTGGTCCTGGGCGAGGATGGATCTGCCACGGCCAGGATGCTGGCGCAACGCCTCCTGGAGCGGACTCGGGAAATGATGGTCCCCTGGGAAGGGCAGGAGATCCGTGTCACGGTATCGATCGGCATCGCGCAATTCGGCGACGCGGATACCGTGAAAGATTGGGTCGCCCGCGCCGACAAGGCGCTCTACGAGGCGAAATCGAGTGGCCGCGACCAGATCGTGGAGGCGGATCTTCCGCATTGACGAAGCGGGAGAGCGGGGCGGAAATAGCGGCGCGTGGAAATCGGGTCGACCTACTTTTGTCGGAATGCGTCGTCTCTCCTTTCTGCTGGGCTTGCTTGGACTCACGCTTCTCCTGAGCGGTTTCCTGGCGTGGTCCCATTCTCGCAACATCGCGTCACAGACGATCCACCCGGCCCAGGACGGAAGTGTCTGGCGTTTCGACGACCGCGTGGATGGAGGACGATCGATCTCTGAACTGCGGATTTCGCGGAATCTCGTGTGGTCCTGGTTTCTCGATACCGGGGCGACCTGGCCTTATCTGGGGGTAGAATTCGCGCTTGGAAAACGCGAGCGCCATCCGTTCGACGTCTCGCGCTTCGATTCTCTGGTGATCGAATGGAAAAGCCTGCACGGCCGTCCCCTTCGGGTCATCTGCATGCTCGATGTTCCCGGGTTCACCGATTCGGGAAAGCCGCTTTCCCGGCGCTATGCAGGCCTTGAGACGACGCCTCCGAGGGTGTTCGGCCACTCTTCGTGGCCCCTTTCCAGCTTCGAGACGCCGATGTGGTGGTTTCGGGCCAATGGCGTTTCGATGGACTCGGTTCCATTTCGTTGGGATCGCCTCCTGGCTGTCTCCATTCAGCAGGGGGAATCTGCTTCCCCTGGTTATGGCGACACCATCGAGATCCGATCCATCCAGTTCGTCCGCTGTCGTCCATCGCCCTTGGCTGGATCGCTCCTGGTGCTTTTGGGCGCCGTACTCCTTGCTGGAGGTCTGGCGCTTCTGCTGTGGAAGCAACCTCTTGGGGTTGGGGATCCGGGGACCGTTGTTCTCCAGCCGACTCCGCTGGATACGCCTCCCGCCCGTTCCGAGCGTGTGAAGGCATGGCTGGAAGCGAACTATCATCGCTCCGATCTGTCGCTCGACCTCATGGCACGCGAATTCTGCATGAGTAGCGACGCGGTCTCCCAGGAGGTTCGCAAGGCCTTTGGGATTCCCTTCAAGACGGCCTTGAATGGATTGCGTCTCGAAGAGGCGCGAAGACTCCTGTGCAACACCGAATTCGGGATCGCCGAAATCGCGTTCAAAGTGGGCTACGGAAGCGTTCCCCACTTCAATCGAATCTTCCGGGAACAGTGGGGGCGCACGCCCACGGAAGAGCGGGAATCTGCACGCCGCGGCCCCGCGATACGGGACTGAACCCCGGTTCGGGGCCTGAAGAATCAGGCATCGAACCGGGGGGGTGGAGGTCGCATCCTTGGTCTTTCCCCGTGCATCCCCGTGGCGGACCACCCACCCACCAAAGCCGTCCAATTCCCCGCAAGGATGGCTTGGCGTCTCCCCTTGCCCCAGAATCTACCTGTGCACGAGACGAAAAGCAATAGCCGTTGCTTTTAAGTCTCAAACTTGATTCTGGAGTTTCCTGCGTACGCACGGGGCGTTCGTTTGCGTTGCGGAAATCGCGGGAAATCCTCGCTTTTCGCATGGATCTAGGTATTCTGCTGGGAGGACAGAACGGCGGGTGGAACCCCCTTCCGAAACCGGGTGAGTGGAAGGACCAAGGGTCCGCTGTTCCTACGGCCCATCGGGGTTTACCCCGATGGGCCCTTTGCTTGTGGCGCGGATTTCAGAAGACGAAGCCGACAAATATCGTCGCCATTCAGAATTCCCTGTGGTAGGATGCGTCCCAATGGAATCCCGCGATGCGCGTGCGCGACACCGGGCGGCCGATCGTGCCGGAAAAGGGGATCTTCGGATTCGTGTCGAGCAGGTTCCTGCCGCCGACGACGAGTTCGCCGCGAGGGCCGAGATCGACGACGACGTTGCCGTTGAGGACCGCGTACGCGCCGGTTTCGCGGATCGACGAATCCTGTCCGTAGACGCCTTCGTAGCCGTAGTTGTTCCAGATCAGGAGCGAGTTGAAGTTCACCGAGACGAACGATGCCAGAGGGATGTCGACCAGCGCCTTCGTGGAGTGCTCCGGATAGAACATCAGGTGCTCGTTGTCGGGGCTCAGCAGCACGTGGCCGGGATCGTCTCGCGAGAATCCGGGAAGGGCGATCTGGTGGGTGACACGGGCCTGCAGATGCATGGGCAGGAAAAGCAGCGCGGAGGCTTCGCCGCCGAAGTAGTCGACCTCGCCGCCGGAAAGGAATTCGAGACTGCCGTCGGGGTTCGCACGCAGGCTGTGGATGTCCTGGAAACGGTTGTAGAAGCCGCTCAGGGACGCATGGACATTGGGATGCAGGGTCCGTTCCGCGGATAGCTCGAAGGAGCGCGCCTTTTCGGGGGCGTCGATCGTGGAATGGTAGGCCGAATTGCCGAGCATGTAGCCGTCGGGACTCGTGAGGATGGCCATGGGTGGACGGAATCCGGTCGAGAACAGCGCCTTCAGCGTCGTCTTCTCGTCGGGCGAGACGACGAGTCCCACGCGTGGCGTGAAGGCCATCTCCTGGGCGAGGACATCTGATTCGATGTAGTCGAACCGCAAGCCGGACAGGATGGTGAACGTCTCGTCGATCTGGTAGATGGCCTGCCCGAAGGACCCGAAATTGTTGCGGCTGTAAGGCGTGACCATGCGGTATCGATCCGAAATATCGAGGCCGCTCGTTTTCCCCGTGGCCGGATCGAGTTTCGCGGCCGCCTGGAAATTGAGACCGCTGAAGTCGTCGCCGAAGTCGTCGTACTCGTATTTGAGGCCACCCTGGAAATCGAGCCGATCCGAAGGCTTCCAGCCAGCCCTCGTGAACGCGCTCCAATGGCGTTCTCCGATGGCGCGCGTCTGCCATCCATGCATGTAGTCGAACCGCTTGGTCTCGTGGGCATCGGCTCCCAGGATGAAGCGCAGATCCAACTGGTCGCTCAACCTCTCGTGATGGGTGGCCTCGACGAACGCGTAGTTCCAGACCTCGTATTCGGCGGCTCCCGTTGCCTGCTGGGGGGAGTTCGTCGTGTTGTTGTACAGATTGCGCGATTGCGTCGTGTAGCGAGCCTGGATCATGTCTTCGCCCAGCTCGATCTGGCTGAAAACGCGCCCATTGACAGGGTGCCCGTCGATGAACAGCGGTGCGTTTTCATCTGGGCTTCCGTCGCGGCGAGGAAATCCCTCCGATCGGAGGCCACCTGCCGAAGACGTGAACCCGAAGGAGCTGTTCTGTCCCGAAATGCTGGCGTCGGCAAGGCCATAGTGGCCAGACCCCAGGATCGCCGTCGCGCTGCCTTGCACAGTCTGTCGCGGAGGTCTTTTCGTGATGATGTTGATCACGCCGATCGTGGCTCCCGAGCCGTAGATGGCGGAGCCGGGGCCGACGATGACCTCGACGCGGTCGATGTCTTCCATCAGCCCGAGCTCGAGTTCGGGGGTGGCGCCCTTGGCCCATTTGGGGTTGATGGGATGGCCGTTGACCAGGGTGAGGACCTTCGTGTTGTTGTCCGTGGCTACACCGCGAAAAGCTGCGATGGTCTCGTCGCCGTCTTCCACGAGAATGACTCCGGGTACGACCCGGGCCATGAGCTCGCCTATGCTGCGGATGCCCCAGCGACGCAGATCGGATCCAGAGTAGCTGTAGATGGTGGAAGGGGCTTTGCGGATTTCCTGATCGGTGAGCGTCGCCGTCACGACCTTGAGGTCGAGAAGGTCCGACAGACAGAGACTGTCTGTCGGGGAATTGCTCCAGAGAGGCGCGGCGAGAAGGAGCAGGTGCCATGGCCGACCAGCGTGGCGATTGGGCCGAAAGCGCATGAGGGATCCCATGCCGCCATTATCGGCCTTTGGAGGGGGCGTTTGCAAGAGGAGCGAGGTGCATGGCCGCGGAACGCAACGAAAAATCGCGAAACCAGTGGATGGTCTCGCGATTCGTCGTCCGTCGCCATGTGGTGGCGTCTTGCGGAAGGTGGATTGCCTTCGCGAAACGCCGCGAGGGTCGTTATGCCTTGCTCTGCTCTTCGGCGAAACTGAAACTCACGCAGTGGTATCCCGCGTCGACATGGATGAGTTCGCCGGTGATGCCGCGGGCCATGTCGGAGACGAGGAACGCGGCGGTGTCGCCCACTTCGTTCGTGTCGACATTGCGATGCAGGGCGGAGCGGTTCTCCGAGATGGTGAGCATCTTGTTGAAGTCGCCGATTCCCTTGGCCGCGAGGGTGCGGATGGGGCCTGCGCTCACGATGTTCACGCGGATGCCCTGCTTGCCCAAATCGTGGGCGAGGTAGCGCGCGGAGCATTCGAGAGCCGCCTTGGCCACGCCCATCACGTTGTAATGGGGAATGACCTTCTCGCCGCCGATGTAGGACAGCGACACGATGGAGCCGTTGGGGTTCATGGCCGCCACGGCGTGGTGGGCGAGGGCCGTGAGCGAATAGGCGGAAATGTCCAGAGCCGTCGCGAAGCCGTCTCGCGACGTGTCCTGGAATTCGCCATCAAGATCTTCGCGCTTGGCGAAGGCGATGGCGTGGATGAGGAAGTCGATCTTGCCGACTTCCTTCTCGATCTGGGCGAAAAGATTCGCGATGGACTCGTCGTTGGTGGCGTCGCACTCGTAGAGGGACGCCGTGCGGCCTTCGGCCTGGATGAGCGATTCGACGGAACCCTTGAGCCGCTCGCTGGGATAGGAGAAGCACAGCTCCGCGCCCTGCGCCCAGCAGGACTTCGCGATGCCCCAAGCGATGGAACGCTGGTTGGCGACACCGGTGATGAGACCTTTTTTGCCTTTGAGAATCATTGATGGGTTCCTTGAGTAGGGAGATCCTTGCGGACGAAAAATGTCATCCGCGGGAACGCGAGAGCGTGGAGGTCAGGGAAGGAACAGGGCCTGGTCGCGGCGGGGACCCACCGAGACCAGCGCGATGGGAGCGCCGACCAGCTCGGCCAGGCGTTCCAGATAGCGCTTGGCCGCGTCCGGGAGGTCGCTCCAGGAGGTGGCCTTGGACGTGTCGCACATCCAGCCGGGAAGCGTCTCGTAGACGGGCTTGACCTTGGCGAAGTCCTTCACCTGGACGGGAAGATCTTCGATGGAATTCCCGTCGATGGTGTAGCCCACGCAGACCTTGATTTCCGCGAGCTTGTCGAGGATGTCGACCTTCGTGATGGCGAGTCCCGTGATGCCGTTGACGCGGACCGCCTTGCGGACGACCATGGCGTCGAACCAGCCGCAACGGCGTGGGCGGCCCGTGGTGGCGCCGAATTCTCCGCCCCAGATGCGGAGCTGGTCGCCGGCCTCGCCTTCGAGTTCGGTGGGGAACGGGCCGTTGCCGACGCGCGTGGTGTAGGCTTTCACGACGCCGATGACGCTTTGGATGGCCGTGGGGCCGACGCCCGAGCCGCAACAGGCGGAGCCCGCGATCGTGTTGGAGCTCGTGACGAACGGGTAGGTGCCGTGGTCGACGTCGAGAATCGTTCCTTGCGCGCCTTCGAACAGGAGCGACTTGCCGGCCTTGATCGCCTTGTCCAGCAGGAGCGACGCGTTGGCGACCAGGTGCGACAACTTCCGTCCGTACTCGAGATACTGCGCCACGATGGGCGCGGCCTGCATGGGTTCCGCGGCGTAGATCTTCGTGAAGAGGATGTTCTTCTCTTCGAGGATCTGCTCCACCTTGGCGGGCAGATTCTCGGGGTCGAGCAGATCGCACAGGCGGATGCCGGCGCGCGCGACCTTGTCGATGTAGGCGGGGCCGATGCCGCGTCCGGTGGTGCCGATCGCATTCTTGCCCGCAGCCTTTTCCTTGAGCTGGTCGAGCTGGACATGCCATGGCATGACGATCTGCATGTTGTCGGCCAGCCACAGACGATCCTTCACAGAGAACCCGCGAGCTTCGATCTCCTGGATTTCGTGCAGAAGCTGGGCCGGGTCGAGGACGACGCCGTTGCCGACCACGCAGACCTTCGTGGGGCGCATGATGGCGGAAGGAATGAGATGGAAGACGAACTCCTGGTCGCCCACCACGACAGTATGACCGGCGTTCGCTCCGCCTTGAAAACGGATGACAATATCCGCATGTTCAGCCAGGACGTCGATGACCTTGGCTTTGCCCTCGTCGCCCCACTGGGAGCCGACGACGATCGTGTTCTTCATGTGAACTCTCCGCGGAAACGTCGCGTTTCCGCACCTCCATCCGGACGCCCGAACAGGAAGGAGGGAAAATTAGGCATTTTCCCGGGAGGTGGCGGGCTCGGAAACCAAGAGCTTACGTCTGGTGGCGGGAACCTGACCGTCGCGGTTTCGTGACGAGGTCTTCCAGGCGCTGTACGATTTCCCGCGAAAGCTGTGGATGCGTGGCGAAAACGGCCTTCCAGAATCCCAACGGGCGGACGTTGTACACCTGCAAGCCGTGCGCGTCGCGGGCGAGATCGATGACGACGGGATCGAGGCTGAACGCTCGCGCCGCGGACAGCGCCAGACTCCGCTCTTCGTCGCCGACGACGACAGCCACATGCTCCGTCGAATCGATTCCAGGCGTTCCGTCGCGCCAGGATGCGAACGGCTCGTCACCCAGCACGAGAATGGATGTGACGCCGCCGCGAACTTCGCGTACGAGGACGAACGGTCCCATGGGGTAGTCCTGCCAAAGCTCTTCGAGGCGGTCGCGCGTGCCGTTTCCCTGGGAGACCCATTCGATCTCCGGGGCGGTCGAGCCTTCGGGAACCCGGAACACGGCCCCCTTCTGGGTGCGCACGAAATCCCACGCGTCGTCGAGATTCTCGCCGACATAATGATCCAGAACGGCCACGCCAGCTCGGCGCAGGCGAAGCAGCATGCGCGTCGGATCCCACGCCATCTGGATGCCGTGCGGATCGGGGACGACGGGGAGTCCCGCGACGGAAAGTTCTTCCAGGAGGCCGCGGCGCCATTCGAAAAGCTCCGGATCGAGACGGCTTGAAAGCGCCGTTACGACAAGCCCCGACAGGCGCGACCATTCGCCGCGCGTCCAGTCGTCATGCTGCAGGGCTCCTCGCTCATCGAAGCGGAAGCCTTGAGGAGACAACCAGACCGGCTTGCGGCCTGCCTCCATATGGGCACGCAACAAGGACCCGATGTGTACGTCCCAAAGGGGTGCGACCAGGCCTGTGCGCATAGGAGTGGATCTCCCGCCGAAGCGGAGATCGGGACGAATCCCGATCAGACCTTCTTGGCGGTGTGCTCGGTGTGGCGCTGGAGCTTGGGGCAGTACTTCTTGAAGACCTTGCCCTTGGCGGTCTTGTTCAGGACCACCGTGTAGTTCTGCATCTTGGTCTCTTTGCAGACCAGGAAGTAGATCTCCTTGCCGCTCTTCTTCTTCGCTGCCATTGCCGTAATTCCTTGGAAATCGTGAAGGGGCAGGAATTTAGACCTTCGGAGCCCACCTTGCAAGTGGCGATCCGTTCCGAATCGGGATTCCAGGAGCGGGGGCGATATCCAAAATGGCTAGAAACGCGTATCCGGCTCTATGTCGGAAAATGGTAAATATGGAAAGGGGAACGCAGAAACCGCTTCCCCGAATCAAACCCGTAGGCTACAATGAGAAAGACGGAATCCAGATTGACGGATTCCGCAACGCAATGCGTCCCGTTTCGAGCTCTTGAAGCGCAAAAGGAGATCTCACATGCTTCGAACCCGCACATTCGCTGTGGCGCTTGTCGCCGGCATCGTTCTGCTTGCCTGCCAGAAAAAGGAAGATGCCGCTCCGGTGGGCATGAGTCCGGAAATGGTGAGGGCGATCGTCCAAGGCAAGCCAGACCAGGTGACGAAGCTTCTCGACGAGGGACAGCCTGTCGACGCGTTGCAGAACGGACAGACCGCTCTTTGCTATGCCGCGCTGAACAACAAGCTCGACATCATCGGGCTTCTGATCGCCAAGGGCGCCAACGTGAACCACGCCACGGATGTCGATGGCACCACGCCGCTCATGTACGCATCCAAGAGCGGAAGCATCGACGCCGTCAAGACCCTTCTGGCTCAGGGCGCGAAGGTCGACGCGACCGACAAGATCGGCGCCAACGCATTGCACTATGCCGTCATGGGTGGCAAGAAGGATATCGCCGAGGAGCTCATCAAGCGCGAGCCGAAGCTCCTGAAGCAGACCACGAACGTGGGGCTCAGCCCGGTGATCCTCGCCATCAACATGCAGTACCAGCCCACCGCCAGCAAGACGGATTCCGACATGGTGGTGTTCCTCAAGGGCATCTACGGGATGGGTGCCGACACCCTCAAGCCCTCCGTCCAGTAAACGGCCTCATCGGCGCTCTGGCGCCAGCGGAGCGAGATCGGCGCGGGTGCGCGGACATCTGTCCGGCCCCGCGTTCTTGTTTCCGTTCCACATCCGCGGAGGGCCGCTTCGCACGAGTGGATGGGGACAGGTGGGGATGGGCTATTATTGGGCTCTTCCTTATGGCACCCAGACGCATCGATTTCTGCGACCCGAGGCTTCTCGGAAGTCTTGCGCTCCTTTTGAGTTGCGGCGCCTGGGTGAATATCCAGTACAACTCGTTCCTTTTCGAGGCGCGCGGACTGCGCTCCGACCAGATCGGGGTCGTCAATGCGTTCGGAGCCGTGGCATCGCTCTTCAGTCCAGTGCTTGCGGGGTGGTGGAGCGATCGTTCGGGGCGTCCGCATCTCGTGCTTACGGTCTATTTCTTCGCCACGGCCATCCTGTTGTGCATCCTTCCCCATTTGCGCGGCTTCACAGGCCTCGCGTCCGGCTATTTCCTGCTGCAGGTCGCTTTCCTTCCCGTCGCGCCACTCTCCCAGACGATGGTCCTGATGCGTTCTTGCCGCGACCATGGCGATTTCCTGGCGATTCGCGCCATGGGGACCTTCGGATTCTTCCTCGTCACCCTCCTGCTCTGGAATACGCTTCGTTCGCCGGATCTCCTGCCCTATGCCTATGCCGGAATGGCCGCCCTGCTCGTGGTGTCGTTGCCGATCTTCCAGATGGTTTCCGCGGCTCCTGCGAAGCCCCGGAGCGCCACTCCCCTGCGCCTCAGGGAGGTCGTGGGCTTCTTGTGGCGCAAGGATCTGCGGGTCGTCTACTGGGGCGGGGGATTCGGGTTCCTCGCCAGTTCGATGGCGACATCCGTCCTGGGAAATTTCGTGACGGGGCCGCTAGGAGGAAAGGTGAACGACATCTCTCGAGCCTGGGCCATGGCCACGGGTTTCGAGATGCTCCTGATGTTCGCCGCGATCCCGTTCCTGAAACGATTCGGCGTGCGCCGCCTGATTCTCCTGGGATTGTCGTCGATGTGCGTGCGCTGGCTGTGGGTCGGATTGGCGCCGAGTTACGCCGTCTTCCTGGGAGCGCAGATCCTCCATGGCGTCATGGTCGCCGGATTCTTCACGGGACAGAATCTGTTTCTCGCGAAGCTCCTTCCGCCTGATCGAGTATCCAGCGGCACGACGCTCGCCAGCGCGTTGAATGGCGGCGTCATGAGCATCGTGGGAACGTTCCTGGCCGGCCAGATATGGTTCCACTTCGGTCTGCGGATGGTCTATTTCGTCACGGCAGGAGTCTCGTTGCTCGCGCTCCTCGTCTTCTGGAGGCTCGCGCCCGATCCTGCGGGGCCCGTGCCGTCCGTCTTCGTTCCCGAACCTCCCGCCTGAGGAGCGGTCAGACGGGAAGACCCTTGCTGCCGCGGAGGTTCGCGGAATGGGCCTCTTCGGCGGTGCGGCCCAACTGGACGAGATGGCGTGCGTCGTGCGAATGGAGGAGGACCACGGTGTCGGTGATCGTCTGTCGTCCGCGGGATGAATGGATGTAGTGCCGGGTCCATTCCTCCTCCGTCAGGAGGCCGAGGAGCGAAAGCGTCGAGCGGCGGAGCGCGTCGAAGGTGCGGATCGAATCGTCGACGGGAAGATCGTTCCAGCGCTGGGAAGCCACCCATTTGTCCTGGTCGAAACCGTCCAGCGTCTTGCCGGATTCCGCCAGAGCGCAGCGGATCCTGTATCCGAAGACCAGTTCCGCGTCGACCAGGTGTCCCACGACTTCGGCGCAGCTCCATTTGCCGGGTGCCGATCTCCAGACTCTCTCGTAGTTGGAGAGGTCGTCGAAGATCGTGACAAGTCTCGATGCCATGGCGGCGAGATCAGGAAGGCGGCGCTTGGGCGTGACCTCCAGTGGCGATGATGCGGTCGGCATATGGGCGAAACATACCTACAAGGCCGCAGCCCGATGCGAGCGCGACGAATTTTGCCAGAAAACAGCTGCGCGCCGAGTTGGCGATCAGCCGTGGCGATCCACCTTCAGGTGCTCGCCGTGCGCGGCAGCCACGGCGAGCTTGTCGCAGCGCTCGTTGTGGTGGTTGCCGGCGTGGCCTTCCACCCATTCGAAACGGATGCGCTTCCCCTGCATCGCGGCGGAAAGCTCTTCCCACAGATCGACGTTCTTGACTTCGCCGCCGTCGGCCTTGCGCCAGCCGCGGCGGCGCCAGCCGTCCACCCACTTCTTGGTGATGGCATCCACGACATAGCGCGAATCGGTGTGCATGACGGCTTGCTCTCCGACGGGAACCCGCTGAAGAGCGGCGATCGCTCCTCGCAGCTCCATGCGATTGTTCGTCGTGTTGCGGAAACCGCAGGAATCCGTCTCTTCACCATCGGGGCTTTGGACGACGATGCCCCAGCCGCCTGGACCTGGATTTCCGGAGCAGGCGCCGTCGGCCCACAATTGCCATGTGCCATCGAAGGGCGCGGGTGCGCTTTGTGCCGGTGCGGTGCGCGCTGTCGCGGCTCGGCTGGCGGCGGCACGAGGGATCGATGTGGGTGGCGCGCCGAAAAGGTCGGCACGGGGCGCTGGGACCTTCTCTTCGATCCAGGCAGCCACCAAGGCTTCGGGAGTCTTGCCTCGAAGAGCGGCGAAGGAGGATAGGCGGTCGAGGAGATCGTCGGAAATCGGAAGATGGAAATCAGTCATGGCGTCGCGGTCAAAAGTACTCCCGCGACCATTTTTGATGGGGGTGGAGGAACAACGACATGCCAATCCCCTTCCAAGAACGGCCATGGTTGAGCTAGTATTCAAACCATATGCAGTTCACCGTCGCGAAGTCCGCACTCCTCGAGGCATTGCAGATCTGCAGCAGCGCCGTTCCTGGCAAAAGCACACTGCCGATCCTGCAGAATTTTCTTCTGACCGCACAGAACGGGGAACTCCTCGTCACTGCGACGGATCTTGACCTTGGTGTCCGGATGGGCATCGCTGTCGATCTGCGCCAAGCGGGAGAAATCGTCGTTCCGGCGCGATCGCTCGTCGACATCGTGCGCGAGCTTCCCGATCTTCCGGTGGAGTTCGCCGTCAAGGATTTCCATCTGGTCATCCGCTCCGAAGGCGGCTTCACCTGCCGTTTGGCGGGCGTCGACGCCTCGGAATTCCCGGCTCTTCCCGTTCTCGAGAGCGAAGGTGGCTTCTCGATGCCTTCGGGTGTGCTGCGCACGCTTTCGGAGCGCACGCTGTTCGCCGTCTCCACCGATCAGACTCGTCTGTCGCTCAACGGCGTCTACTGGGAGCCCCAGCAAGGGCGCATGGCGATGGTTGCCACCGACGGGCACCGCTTGGGCTACGCCTCGGCCGCTGCGGTCGAAGGCGGCCTCATGCATGGCGTCATCATTCCGCCCAAGGCCATCGCTCAGGTGTTGCGGGTCGCGGTGGGCGACGAGACCCTTGTCGAAATCCACCTTACCGACGGCTCCGCCCGTTTCCGTTCCGGTGTCGTCGAGATCTTCACGAAGCTCATCGAGGGACCCTATCCCAACTACGGACAGGTCGTGCCCAAGGCTTCGGCTCGTGCCGCCACGGTTCATCGCGACGAGTTCGCTTCGATCGTGCGCCGCGTCGCCACGCTTGCCAATCGCAACACCAAGCAGGTTCGCCTCGCGTTCGCGCCAGGCCGCCTCGAAGTGAGTGCCCAAAATCTCGATCTGGGTGGAGAAGGTCGCGATTCCATCAGCGTCGAATACGCGGGCGAACCGTTCGACATCGGTTTCAATGCGGGTTACTTGCTCGAGATCCTGAAGCTCGTCGACACCCCGCAGGTGCGCATGAAGATGAACCAGCCCACCCAGGCTTGCGTTCTCGAGCCGGCCATCGACGCACCGGAGAACTTCTTCATCCTGATGCCTCTGCGCCTGACCGACTGAGGCCCTGTCGCGTGCGTGTCCTGCGCCTGCATCTGCAGGACTTCCGCTCGTGGCAGAAGCTCTCTCTCGAGGCTCATTCCGGCACGAATCTTCTTCTAGGGCGCAATGGGGCGGGGAAGAGCAATGTGCTCGAAGCCCTGCATCTTTGTGCTCTGGGATTCTCTCCACGCACGCGCTCCGAGAAGGATCTCGTGCGCTGGGGGGCGGAGCGTTTCTTTTGCCGCATGGAAGCGGGCAATGCCGAGCGCAGCATGGATCTGGCCGCCTCGTGCGATCTTTCGGGGCGCAAGGAAGTCCGCGTCGATGGAGAGCCTGGACGTCTTTTTTCTCGTCTGGTCGGACACATCGCCGTGGTGGGGCTGTACCCGGAAGATCTCGAACTGGTCCGCGGAGGGCCGGATGCGAGGCGTTCCGCTCTGGACGCGTTGCTCGCCCAGATGGAGCCGGGAGCCGTCGAGCTCCTGCGGGATTATGCGCGCGTGGTGCGTCAGCGCAACGCGGCTCTCAAGGACCCGGAGCGCTACGACGGGGCCGTGCGCGAAGTGCTCGATGCCCAGATGATCGACTTGGCTGTTCCTGTCATCCTGCGGCGTCTTGCCTTGGTGAACGCTCTCGTGCCGCGTGTCACCCGCCTCTATGGCGAAGTGTCGGGCGCGGGCGAGACCGCCGACATGTGGTATCGGGGCAGCTACGGAGAGGACGACCTCCCGTCGACCGCCGACGCGTTGCGGGAACGGCTCGTCGCGCGGCAGCGCCGTCTGGCCAACGCCGAGAACCAGGCGCAGACCACTCTCTTCGGGCCCCATCGCGACGATCTTCTGCTGATGCTCGACGCGCGTCCGGCGCGCGAGACCGCGTCCCAGGGGCAGGCCCGGTCGCTTGCCATCGCGTTGCGGTTGGCTGGTGCCGAGATGCTCGCCGCGACGGAAGGGCGCGAGCCCGTGCTCCTGCTCGACGACGTGTTCGCCGAGCTGGACGGTCCTCGCCGCGAGCGTCTGGCGGCGATTCTGCCGCGAGGACGCCAGTCGTTCCTGTGTTCGCCGCGTCGCGCCGACCTGCCGTTTTCCGTCGACCGTACCTTCGTCCTGGAGAACGGCGCCCTGAAAGAGGCGCTGTGAACTTCCCGCAGGGACGCGGACCCGGTGGATTCCGCAAGCAAGGTCAGAATCCGTCCCCTTGGGTCGGAGGGCGCGATCTCGATCGCCGCCGGACGAAGGAACGCTCGAAATCCGCGGAGGAGTGCGCGGGGGAGGCCCGGTCGCTGGAAGGAATGATCGGGACGTATCTGCAACGCTCTTCCTTGGGCGCCGCGCTGCTTCCGGTCACGCCGCGGTTCCTCCAGGCATGGGAGCGGGCGGCCGGAGAGGCTTTCGCCAAGCGCGCACGACCCGTGCGATTCGAAGCGGGTGTGCTCGAACTCGAGATTTCCGATCCCGCATGGAAGTTCGAACTGCGTTTTCGCGAGGGCGAGCTGGTGCAGGCTCTCCGGCGCGAAGGCGTCGAGGTGAAGGGCGTGCGCGCGCGCTGATCCGCCCCGGGACCTGTGGACGTCAGATCTTCTTCCAGCTCGAGCCTTCCGGAGTGTCGATCACGATCACGGAGAGTTCCGAGAGCTCCCCGCGCAGGCGATCCGCTTCGGCCCAATCCTTGGCCGCCCGCGCGGCGCCACGCGCCTGGACGAGCGGCTCGATGGCGGCGCGTTCGGCATCCGAAACGACCGGCTCCGGAGGATCGGGAAGGTCGCGTTCGAGATCGAGCCCGAGAACGCGGTCCCAATCAGACAGAATCCGTCCGCGTTCGGCTTCCGTGAGCGTCTCCTCGCGAGCGACGCTCTGCGCGAGCCCGAGCGCTTTCGGAATGTTGATGTCCTGTCCGATGGCTTCCTCGAAGCGCTTCTGCCATTCCTGCTGGGTGGCGGAAAGCGTGGAGGACGCGTCGAGCTCGCCTGCGCGCGCGCCGGACCAGGCGGCGAGCAGTGGCGCGACGCGGCGGCGGAATGCGCGATGGGCGTCGCGAGCGGCGGCGATGTTCTCCCACGAGAACGTGAGGAACTTGCGGTAGTGCGCCGTGGCGCAGAAGTAGCGGTAGTCGAGCGCGTCGAAGCCGCGATCGACGAGCACCTGCAGGGTGAGGAACTCGCCCGAGGACTTGGACATCTTGCCCGAGCTCTCTGTCTTGAGGAACTCGTTGTGGACCCAGTACCGGGAGAATTGCTGGCCATGCGCGCATTCGCTCTGCGCGATCTCGTTGGTGTGGTGCACGCGGATATGGTCGGTGCCGCCGCAGTGGATGTCGAGCGTAGGTCCGATGAGCGTGTTGGACATGGCGCTGCACTCGGCGTGCCATCCCGGGAAGCCCACGCCCCAGGGACTGTCCCATTCCATCGCGCGCTTCACGCCTTCCGGCGAGAACTTCCAGAGGGCGAAATCCGTCGGGCTCTTCTTGTCGCCCAGGTCCACGCGGGCGCCGGCGCGCAGGTCATCCAGCTTGATGCCGGCGAAGTCGCCGTAGCGGCCGAACTTCTCCGTGTCGAAATAGACGCCGTCGGAGGTGCGATAGGTGAAGCCCTTGGCTTCGAGGGTCTGGACGAGCTCGATCTGCTGGGCGATGTAGGCGGTCGCTCGCGGCCAGTGCGCTGGCTGGCGCAGGTTCAGGCGCTCCCAGTCCTGGAAGAACGCGTTCGTGTAGTGCTCGGCGATCTCCCAGACGGTGCGCCCTTCGCGTGCCGCGCCCTTCTCCATCTTGTCGTCGCCCTGATCGCTGTCGGATGTGAGATGGCCGACATCGGTGATGTTCACGACGTGGTTCACCGCGTATCCCGCGTATTCGAGGACGCGGCGAAGGAAGTCCTCGTTCACGTAGGTGCGGAGGTTCCCGATATGCGCGTAGTGGTAGACCGTTGGGCCGCAGCAGTACATGCCCACGAGCCCGGGCTTGAGGGGCTTGAATTCCTGGGGTTTGCGACCGAGGGTGTTGTGGAGCGTGATCTTCATGGAGGACTCCGGAGCGGTTGGATGGCTCCTACCGCCCTCGGATGTGGACGACCTTCGCGAATGCGGAGGCCGGCCCCCCAGGAGCCGGCGGAGCCGACGAATCAGCCGAGCAGTTTGACCGAGCGGTTGCCCTTTTCGACGCGACCCACCTGATGGACGGTCTCGCCCGCATCGGCCAAGCGGTGTGCGAGCTCGTCGGCGCGTTCGGCGGGGACGAAAGCGAGCATTCCAAGACCCATGTTGAAGGTGCGGTCCATCTCGGCGCGTTCGATCTGGCCGAGTTCCTGGATGTGACGGAACAGAGCCGGCACTTCCCAAGTGTCGCGATCGATCACGGCGTCGCAGTCGGCGGGGAGGACGCGAGGGATGTTCCCTTGGAAGCCGCCGCCCGTGAGGTGCACCAGACCGTTGATGGCCTTTTCTTCGATCAGGGGGTGGACCGAGTTGAGGTAGGATCGGTGCGGGGCCATGAGGGCCTCGCGCAACGAACCGTTCAGGCCGTCGAGGTGGGAGTCGAGATCGAGCCCTGCCTTGTCGAAGAAGACCTTGCGTGCCAGCGAGTAGCCGTTGGTGTGCAGGCCCGCGGAGGACAGGGCGAGAATGGCGTCGCCCGGACGGATGCGCGATCCATCGAGCATGTTCTCGCGTTGGACGATGCCGACGATGAAGCCGGCAAGGTCGTATTCGCCGTCCGTGTACATGCCTGGCATTTCGGCAGTTTCGCCGCCAACCAAGGAACAGCCGTTCTCGCGGCAAGCCTTGGCGATGCCTTCGACGATACCTTCGATGACGCCGTTCTGGAGGCGCCCCGTGGCGATGTAGTCGAGAAAGAACAACGGCTTGGCGCCTTGCACGAGGATGTCGTCCACGCAATGGTTGACGATGTCCTGGCCCACGGTATCGTGGATGTTCGAGGCGAAAGCGAGCTTGAGCTTGGTGCCCACGCCGTCGCAACTGGAGACGAGGACGGGGTCGACGCCGAGATTGCGAGCGTCGAAACAGCCGCCGAAGCTTCCGAAGCTCCCGAGAACTCGGGGGCCGAACGTGCTCTTCACGGCGGCGGCGATGTTGTTCTTGACCTTGTCGGAGCGGTCGAGGGAGACCCCGGCCTCGGCGTAATTCATGACGCTCTCTTCCTGTGGAGGAGGGTAAGGAGGCTAAAGGTACAAATGTCGATTTGTCTTCGGGGGGTCTGCTTGCGACAGGCCGAAGGTCCGGAGACGAAAAGAGCCCTCAAGTGCGATGACTCAAGGGCTCCGAAGCTGGGATAAAGGGCTGTGAAGCCCGAGGTCAGTTCTTCAGGGCGTAGCGGGCGTCGAGGCGCTCCAGGACTTCGCGGCGCTTCTCGAGGCGAGCTTCGCGTTCCTTGTCGGCCTTGGACGCGAAGGTCCAGCGCAGATCGGCACGGAGATAGACGCCGGAGAGATCGACGGGAATCGATTTGAGCGATCCTCCGATCGGAGTGCCCGTCGAGTCATAACTCGTGTAGTCGAGCTGGGCCGGATTCGGGCCGTTCTCCGATTGAATCGCATCGGTTCGGAGAACGCGATAGCCGAGCTGGCCTTCGAGATTCAGGCGTCGTGCGAGATTGATGCGTGCTCCGACATATCCGGTTGCCAGCAGGAAATTGTTGGTTTCCCACACGTTGTCCTTGATGTATTGGTCGTAACCGGTGAATACGCCTGAGCTGTCCTTGGAAACAGCCAATCCGAGGAACGGGTTCTGGATGTTCACGAACGCGACACCGATGCTTCCTCCGACCAGAAGGTTGATCGGGTATTCGTTGGGCAGGACAGCCAGATCGAGGCTCAGGTCGACAGGGATCACCTCGTATTTGTACGAGGGATGCACGCTGTATTCCGCTTGCTTCGCCTTCGAGAAATCCTCGCCATCGCGCAACTGGTAGCCTACGTTGGCTCCCACGTGGATGCGGCCGTAGGCCACGCCCACGCTGATGCCGCCAGCGGGTGCGACAGGATTGAAGATGTCGAGACGAGGCGTCTTGCTGCCGCGGCAGCGCGCCACGAGATACTCGAGATCCATGGTTTCGACTTGGTACAAGCCGAGCCAAGCGCCGATGTAGGGCTGGAGGTTGTCCTTGACGGCGTCTTCGTCATAGGCCGGCGCTGTGCCTGCACACAAGGCGACGAGCGAGGCCGCGACAGCCAGGCGAGGCAGGGTGGTCGAGAAATGTGCGCGCATGGGAGTCTCCGGTATCCGGTTCGAGTTGCCCGTTTCCCTCATAATACTATGCAATTCTTGGACTTGCAGGGGTTCGATATCAGATGGACGACGTATTTTCGCCAACTATGTGGCTCCGCAATACAAATCGTTTCACGGGAATCTTGGGGCTTGTCGCCAGTCTGGGCCTGGTCTCGCCATCCTGGTCCTACAGCGACGACGAACAGGATCGCAACCATCCAGAAGTGCGCTGGGTGACTTCGGAAACCGCTCATTTCCGGTTCCACTACGAGCGGCGATTGCGTTCGGTGGCCGAGGCTTGCGCCCAACGCGCCGAGGCCGTCTATCCGGAAGTGACGGAACTGCTGGGGCACACGCCTCCGGGAAAAGTGGATTTCCTCGTGTTCGACGAGGATTATTCCAACGGCTGGGCCATCGCGAGCCTCAACACCATGGCGATCTGGTCGGCCGATCTGGGGTTCGAGTTCCGGGGCACGAAGGACTGGATCCGCGACGTCGTGGCCCATGAATTCGCCCACGTCGTTTCGATCCAGAAATCGTCCAAGGTCAAGCCTTGGCTCCCCGAGATCCAGTTCGGCTGGTCGGACGGATCGGATCGCTCGGTCGCGTCGGCCGGCTGGGTGTTGTGGTCGCTCAACCCCTACTCCATGTCGATGGCCGAAGGAACGTCCCAATGGACGTCCGAGGCGATGGGTGGAGATCGGTGGGACACCCACCGTCGGATGATCACGCGCACGGCAGCTCTTTCGGACAGCCTCTTCCCGTGGAACCGGTTGTCCGTCTTCTCCGGGACCGGACTCGATTTCGAACGAGTCTACGGCCACGGCTACGGAATCGTACGGGACATCGCCGAGGAAGACGCGCCGAACGCCGTTCGGGCCTGGTGGACGAGCCTGGGCAAGCCCTTGTCGCAGACGCCGGCACAGGCGTGGAAGGCCGCGAGCGGAACGGGAGCGGACTCCCTGTGGAGGCGCTGGCAAACCCGCATGAAGACGCAGGCCGAGGCGGAGAAGCAAGCGGCGATGCCACTGGTCGAAGGGCGCGCGATCTTCGGCGACGCGTTCAACACCCAGCATCCGAGGTGGTGGGACGACTCGACGCTCTTCTTCAGCTCCAATCGGGGCTCCGACTACCAGATCAATTCCCTGTGGGGGTGCGATTTCCGCGAGGCCGATACGGCCAAGCGTTTCTGGACGATCGCCCCGATCCTGCGCTCGCGGTTCACGCTCGACACGGCACGCAAGACCATCTGGTTCCATTCGGGGCGCAACGACGACAAGCAAGGACGGCCCATCCTCGACATCTATTCCTCCCGCCTGCACAGGAACGACGAGGGCCAGTGGGAAGGGGAGCCGAAGTCGAACCAGTTCCGGGTAACGAAGTCCATGCACGCCTTCGCTCCGGCGGTCCATGGCGACAGCCTGGCCGTGGTGGTGCGCGATCGTCGGACCTTCCGCGTGCGGATCGTGCCTGCCGATGGGCTCGAATTGCCGACCACGGAAGGCTCGGACATCTTCCCGCGTCCGGACACGCTGGGCGAGTGGCCGGTGAACACGGTCTTCTGCGCGGTCTGGCATCCCGATGGCCGTCGACTGGCCGTCGACTGGTTTGACGGAATCCGTCGACGCGTCGATCTCGTCGACCTTCGTGGAAACATCCTCGCGCGCCTGGGCGACAGCCTCGCGGAGTGGCGGGATCCCGCCTTCGCCGCCGACGGGGGAAGCGTATGGCTTTCCTCCGATCGCACGGGGATCTTCAACCTTTACCGGCAGGATCTGTCTTCGATGGCGGTGGAACAGGCCACGTCGGTGGTGGGGGGCGCCTTCCAGCCCGCGCCGTCTCCGGACGGACGGCGGATCGCCTACTCCGGCTGGGGGCAGGACGGATTCAGTCTTCGCCTTCTCGATTCCGTCGCGCTGTTTTCGCCGCGTCCCGCGGAGTCCTTGCCCGCGCCTGTTCCCGGGCCGGAAGGGCAGACGTGGGATCTCGCCTCGCTCGAACGTCCCTATCGGGCGATCCCGAACAGATTCCTCCTTTCTCCCATCCTGTATGCGCAGCGCAACCCGCCGCTTTTCGGAAACGAAGGTCGTGATTGGAAGTGGATGGCGGGAACGCGCTTCCAGATGCTCGATCCGGTGCGGCGCAATGTCGTCTACCTGCTCGGTCTTCTGGATCTCACCAACGGATTCGACTACGTGGGGCCGGGCCATTCGAACTTCGTGAATCCGCGACAGGAGAAGCTCTTCATCGCGGGCATCGAGAATCGCTCCCTTCCGCCGACCCTCACCGCGGAGATCTCCTACCAGGGGTTGCGTGGCGAGGACGAGATCCACACGGAGGATTCCCGCAATCCCGATGGCGATTCGATCGTCTCCTTCGAGCCGTGGGCGCTCCATCAGACCGCGATCTCCCTCGGGGCGCGCTACTCGCTCACGCGCAAGCAGAAGATCCACGCGTCCTTCCAGTGGGCGGCGTACGATTTCGACTACTACGAATATCCGTTCCGCTTCAAGGGGTACAGCGGCTTCACGCCCAGCGTGTTCTGGACCTGGTTCGACCGCTCCGCGGAGGAGGACGGAAGCCCGCGCGGAACGTTCGCGCGCATCGAGTATTCCGCCGACATCGCCGATCTGAAGAGGCAAGGCTCCTTCTCGGAGGTGTTCCAGCAGAACGCCAACGGCAGCATGTCCGTGCGGATGACGAATTCCGTCGTCCATCGGGCCGCGGTCGACCTGCGGACGGGATTCGGCAATCCCTTGTGGGACGAGCACACGATCGAGCTCGACGCGTCGGCCTCGGGCGTGGTGGGATGGGAAAGCGAGGCGGATACGCTCGACGACTTCTTCCGCGAAGGACTGACGATTCCGGGCTACCCGGTGTACCTCCTCGAGAAGGGCTCCGAGGAACGCCTTTTCCAGGGGCGGCACACGGCCGTGTTCAGCGTTTCCTACAAGGCGCCGCTCTGGGAAATCCGCAAGCTTGCCGGAATCTGGTTCATGGACACGTGGAGCGCGGGCGTCTCCGTCTACGCGGGCCGCGCATGGAACGGCGGTTGGCTCGATGGTCGAATCGTCGGCCAGGCCGAGGACTTCGCGCGTTCCGTGGCGTGGGAGACCCGCGTTTCCGGAACGCTGCATTCGGCCTACCCGTTCCAGCTCTACACGCGATTCGCGCGTGCGCTCGACGAGCCGCGCGGGCTGTCGCAGCGGGAGGCCACGATCGACATCGGCTCGCTCGAGATCCCCACCGGCGCCCATCGCATCGAATTCGGCATCAACCTCGGTCTCGACGAATGGGCGATCATCGATCAGCCGCACCGCTATCGCGCGACCGTCCTTCCCGAGCCGTCCCATGTTTCCGTCGCATCCCCCGAAATGCGATCCCCGACAGGATCCCGTCCATGAAGTCGTCCGCGAGCTTTCGCCTCTCATCGGTCTTCATCCTGGGTGTTTCCTCGGGGCTGCCCCTTTTCCTGACCCAGAAGACGCTGCAGGCCTGGCTCACGTCGGCCCACGTCGACCTGGGCACGATCGGGCTTCTCTCTCTCGTATCGCTTCCGTATTCCGTGAAGTTCCTGTGGGCGCCGTTCCTCGATCGGTTCGCGCCGCCGTTTCTCGGACGTCGTCGTGGCTGGATCGCCATCGCGCAGATCGCGCTGGCCTGCGCCATCGGCCTGATGGCCATGTCGGATCCTGTCCACGCGTTGACCGCGCTCGCCTCCTGCGCGCTGCTCGTCGCGTTCCTCTCCGCGTCGCAGGACATCGTCTTCGACGCTTGGCGGGTCGACGTTCTCCCGTCCGAAGAACGCGGTCCGGGCGCGGCCCTCGGTGTTCTCGGCTATCGCATGGCGCTTCTCGCCACGGGGTCCCTCGCGCTCATCCTCGCCGACCACATGTCGTGGAAATTCGTCTACCTGTCCTTGGCCGGGATCCAGGCGCTTCTGGTGCTGGCCACGCTCGCCGCCCCCGAACCCGCGGCGCCGCCAGCCGCTCCGCGTTCCCTGCAGGATGCCGTCGTGGAGCCGTTCGTGGAATTCTTCCGCCGGCGCGGGATCGCGCTCGCGCTGGCGAGTCTCGCCTTCGTCGTCCTGTTCAAATGGGGCGTGTATCTGGTGCAGACGATGTCGACCCCGTTCCTCCTCACGCTCGGATTCAGCCAGACGGAAGTCGGCGCGGTCCTTGGCGGCGCAGGTCTGATCGCGACGATTCTCGGCACCGCCGCGGGTGGCGCCGCGATGGCCAAGCTTTCCGTCCACAAGGCCCTGTGGATCTTCGGCGCCCTGCAAGGTGCTTGCGGACTGCTCTTCTGGGGGCTCTCGCTCCGAGGCCACGACATGGTCTGGATGACGGCGGCGGTCGTCTCCGAGAACTTCTTCATCGGGATGGGAACGGCCGCATTGATCGCCTGGATCATGGGCGAATGCGACGCGCGCTTTTCCGCCACGCAGTTCGCGCTGCTTTCGAGTCTGATGGCCGTGGGGCGCGACCTGCTCACGGCGCCGTCCGGATTCGTGGCGAAGGCCGTCGGCTGGCCCGCGTTCTTCCTGCTGACGATCGCTGCCTGTCTGCCGGGGCTTGCGTTGCTGGTGTTCCTCGAACGCAGGACACGTTCACGCGGACAGGCGGAGGGAGATGCCCGGGACGGGCTCGATCCGCGGACCGCGGAGGACTTGGTCGAGCGCTGACGGGAAGGTCGGCCCCGCGTCGCGGAGCCGACCGGTTCGCATCAGGGGTTCTGGAGCAGGAAGTCGACGTTCTGGAGGCTCTCACCTGCGGCGATGGTCGCCGAACGCGGAGCGTCGCTTGCGGGTTCGACCTGGATCCATCCGGTCTTCAGGATCTGACGGACCGTGTAGGTGCCGGTGGCGAGCTTGTCGAACGTGTAGGCGCTGTTGGCGTCGGTGGTCGTGGAACGCTCTCCGGCATCGAGCTGGCCGTTGTTGTTGGCGTCGATGTAGACCGTCCAGGTGGGCACCGCCACGCGGGGGATCACAGGCGCCTTCGAGCGGAAGATCTGGTAGTGGTCGGTGGGATCGTCTCCGGCGATCGGCGAGTAGGCGAACATGTCGGACCAGACGAACATCGCGTTGGGATCGACGCTGGCGATGACGCCCCAGGGGTAGGTTCCCTGCGGTGCCTCGACGGCCAGAGGCTTCCAGGCGTTTCCGGCGGTCGCCGCAGTGATCTCGGCGGCGACGGATTCCGTGGTGGGCAGGGCGAAGCCTGGAAGAGTCGGGCGGCCGGGATTCGCCGCGCTGGCGTCGACGTATTCCCAGTTCTGGCGATCGGAGACGATGCGGGAGGATCCGTTCAGATCGAAGTGCCCGGACCACATGCGCTCGACGCCGTAGTCCCAGGCGATGATGTAGAGGTGGTCGTCGGGGCCGACGCTGAAGTTGTACTCCTCGGCCACGCTCCAGTTGCTGCCTCCTGGGTTGCCGACTTCCGACAGTTCGTTGTGCCCGGCGAGGACGAGTTCGCTTCCGTTGCTGCGCCCATGGAAGAGCATGTAGTGGTTGTCGGCGGTGAAGAACGAATGGACGTCGCCACGGTAGCCGTTGAGCACGGCGCCCGAGATCGAACCCGTCGCGGGAGGCGTCGGGAAGTCGCCGATCATCTCGACCTGCGGCTCGATCACCACGCGATTGCCCCAGAGCGCGCCGGAGAGCTTGGTGCGAGAGTAGACGTGGATCTCGCTGTTGGGAGCCGAGACGACGCCGTGGAACTTGACGTCGGTGCCGATGCGGAACACGCTGGTGCCGACGCTGTGGAAGCGGACGTCCGAAGCGTCGCCGCCGACGATGGCGATCGAGCTGCGGTCGCCGAAGTTCGCCGTGTTGGAGAGGTTCACGCGGACGGGACCGGCGGAGACGTCGATCTGGAGAACGACGCCGGGTTGCAGATCAAGCGTGTTCAAGTCGTAGGTGCCGGTGGACAGACGCACCGTGGAGCCCGCGTTGGCGCCGATGTAGCCGTAGCTGCCAGCGGGCAGGACGCGGATCTCGCCGGAGTTCACCCAGATGGTTCCGGTGCCGGCGGTGACGGGGGTGGCGTCGATGTCGATGGTGGCGACCGTCGCCGGGGAGGTCTTCGTACCCACCACGGACGCGCCTTGCTGGCTGGTGATCTCGCCGACGGCGTTCACGTCGCCCGTGACCAGGGAGGAGGAACGGAGGTAGACCTTGCCCGCGGAAAGCACGCTGCCTTCGATGCGGGTGGTGGCGCCGATCTCGTCGTAGGCGTTGGAGCCGACGTCGCCGACCAGGCGGACCTGGTCGCGGATGTCGCTCGCGAGCTTGGAGTGGACGACGCGCCCCAGAAGGGCTGGATCGTCCTGGGCACCGGCCACGACGGCAAACGCGCCTGCGAGCAGGCACACGGAATGCAGGGATTTGAACATGGGTATCCTCGATTAAGTGGGGGAAATGGGAAGCGAAGGGGATCGCTTCCGTTCGTGCCGCGCCTATCGCGGTGCCCGATGCGTACAACGATACACGATGAGCATGCATGGCGACAAGTCTTGACAAGCGTTGTTGGTTTCTTACGCGCCCCATGGATGTTGCGTTTTCGTTGCGGATGCCGCAACTCCGTTTCCTCGAGGATCGGTTCGTCGGCGGGTCGCCTGCGGACGCCTATCTTTCGGCGTCGGAGCGTCGGAGCGGATGCGCGCGGCGATGCGAGGGGAGATTCCTTGCGGAAGAACATCGGACTGATTCGTTCCCGATTGGGGAGCATGCTGAGGCGAGCGGGCCTGAGGGTCTCGAGCGAAGCGGCGGCGACTGCGCGCGAGCGGGCGTTGCTCGCCTGCGCCGACCTTCTTCTGCGCGACGCAGAAGCGCTGTCGGCTCCTCCTCCCGGAGCCACGGGCATCGTGTTCTCGCGCGACCGGGCCATGCAACTCCACGCCTTCCTCTCGAGCTGGTTCGCCTGCGCGGTCTCACCGTGTCCGTTGCGGGTTCTCCACGCGGCCAGCACTCCGCAGCACGCGGAGAGCTACGCCGAACTCGCCGCCACATGGGCGGGTCGGGTCGAGTTCCACGCCGAGACCGATTTCCGGGCCGACCTGCTCCGTCTCGTCGCGCTCGACACGGCACCGCGGGTCGTCTTCTTCACGGACGACGGCATGTTCCTCGACCCGTTCGACATGGACGACGCGGTCTGCTGGAATCCGCGCACCCACGTCTTCTCCCTGGTCCACGGGCGCAGCCTGCGGCACTGCTTCGTGCTGGATCGGGATCAGGCGCTGCCGCCCTTCCAGACGCCGCCTCGCGACGGCGAGGAGCTCCTGTGCTGGACGTGGGGCGACGGCGAGCCGGGCGACTGGTCGTTTCCCCTGTCCCTCGACGGACACGTCCTGGATAGACAGGAACTGTCCGTCCTTCTGGAGCACGCCTCCTTCCGGAACCCCAACACCCTGGAGATGGCGCTGCAGGCCTGGGCTCCACTGTTCCTTGTCCGCAAGGGGCTCGCCTTTCCACGCGAGCGACTCGTGAACATCCCCTGCAACACGGTCCAGAAGGACTGCCGCAACAGGGAGACCGGACTGCATTCCGCCGACGATCTCCTGCAGCGCTGGCAAGCAGGGGAGCGCATCGAACACGAGGTATTCCGCGGTCTCCGTTGCGGCGAGGCGGAAACGAGTTCCTACCGCTTCGTCCGCCGCTGATATCCCGTTCCGAATCGGCACCCGCAGCGAGGCGAGGTTGGTTATCTTGGCTCCATCTTCAGGGAGTCGCCGCCCCATGTTCGGGGAGGCCATCGTCCACAGACTCGGGCTCGTCCCGGGGCGATGGTTGCAAAAGGGCAAGACTGCGGACCTATGCTCCTCGGGTGGCCGGGAGGATGCATGGCGTCTTCGTCCGGCCCATACGGGAGTCCCCTTTCCATGAGCACGTTCCTTCTCGCTTGCGTCCTGATCTTCCTCGCCGAACTTGGCGACAAGACGCAGCTCGTCGCCCTCGCCCTGGCCACGCGCCACAAAGTCGGCGTCACGCTTTTCGGGATCACGGCCGCGACCGCGCTCGTGCACGTCCTTTCGGTGGGGCTTGGGAAACTCGCCGGCATCGCTCTTCCGCACGATCTCCTCGTCTTCGCCGCAGGCCTGTCGTTTCTTGTCTTCGGATTCTGGACGCTCGCGGGGGACGAGGACGACGGCAAGGAGGCTGCTTGGCGCTGTTCGCCTTTCTGGATCATCTTCTGGACGTTCTTCATCGCCGAGCTCGGCGACAAGACCATGCTCGGAACCATCGCGGTGACCGCCCAGCATCCCGGCGAGCCCTTGGCCGTCTGGGCCGGTTCCACGCTTGGCATGGTCGCCTCCGATGCGCTGGCGATCCTGCTTGGACGCTGGCTTGGCAAGCAGCTTCCGGAGCGTGCCGTGAAGTGGGGGGCCGGGTTGATCTTCCTGGGCTTCGGCGCTTGGGGAGCTTGGGTCGGCGGTTCGAGCATGGGATGGGTTGGTTGGAGCATCGGTGGACTGTGTGTCGCAGCCGCCGCATTGTTCCTCTTCCGCGATTCCTTCAAGAGCTCGCCGGAGACCGAGAAGGCCTGAACGGCTTCCCGCGGAAATCCGCGCGCATCCCCCATTCCCGCTTTGGCGGCGTGGAGGATGGCTTCAGGGACGGGGGATTTCCGTCACGCGGACCGAGTCGTCGATCACGACTCCCGCGTCGAGCAGGAGGGCGGGGCTCGTCGCATTGTGCTTGAGCTGCAGGTCGCGCAGGATCAGATGGACGCCTGCCGGTCCTGCGTGCAGGGCGGCTCCCGCACCCGATACGCCGCAGGAATCGATACGGGAACTGTCGATGCGAACGGGGCCGGCGACGTTGTTCACGAGGACTCCATCGCCTTGGGCGCCGACGATCGCGATTCCGCGGATCTCGACGTAGGGCTGGCTCACGCGCAGAAGATTCTGGACGCCGTCGCGGGCGGGCATGAATCGCGCTTCGCCGCCGAAGGAACGGATCACGAAGGGGCGCAGAAAGGAACCGCCTTTCGAGACGTTCAGGAGATCCTGCACGAGATAGGTGCGGCCTCCCTGGATCCAGATCGTGTCGCCGGGTTGCGATTCGGTGAGCGCCGTCTCGAGGGTGCTGTAGAAGTCGCACGTGCGACAGACGGAATCCGGATCGACGACGAGCGCGGTTTCCGTGGGCTTCGGTTCGGGCACCGCGATGACGGGCGGATTCGGAGGGGCGAATCCATTGGACGGATCGTAGGGGTTGTCACGCTCTGCGCATCCTCCGATCGCCAGGAGCGGGAGGAGAAGGATCACGAGCCTGGGAGACCAGGCCCCGGTCACGACCCGCCGGAAGCGGCGCGAGGTGCGGCCAGAATGGAATCGGCCCTGTGCTGGATCGCGGTCTGTCCGAGAGTGCGGGCCGCATCGCGTCGCAATGTCCAGCCTCGCACCCACAGCGTGGATCCGGCATCGAGTTCTGGAAGGATGCGATCGAGATCGCGAGCCGCCCGTTCCGCATCGGGGAGAGCGCCCAGCCGGAGTTCGACCGCGGCGATGGTGGCTCGGATGCCGATGCGCTTGTCGGAGCGTGCAGCGACGTCCCAAGCGAAGAGCGCGTCGCGTAGATCGCCGGAGGCCAGGGCGGATTCTCCCCAGGCCCAACCGATTTCGGCGGCGCGAGGATCGGAGGAGAAGCGGCGGACGAAATCGGCGCGGGCTTCCGTGCAGGCGTTTCCTGGGTTGCGGCAAAGGCGTTGCGTCTGATCGAAGGCGAGGTCGGCTTCCGAGGGTGCCGCCGCGGAAAGAGCTTTCGTTGGCTTCGAGGATGTTCGCGTGGTCGCGACCGAGGGTGCCGCAGACTCCTGGATCGGAGATTCGGTGTGGAGCGCTCCTGACGCCGGAGAACATGACAATTCTTGTCCGGCATCGAGGACGCGGTCGCGCCCCGGGCCGAGGAAGCGCACGCGTCCCTCTTCGACGCGGGCGGAAGATTCCGCGGAGTCGACGCGGATCGTGAAGCTCGTTCCGACGACTTCGATGTGGCAGGCTCCGAATCCCACATGGAAGGACTCGTTGGCCGCGCGATGTTGGACATGGAACGACGCCGTTCCACGGGCGACCTGGATGCGAACCTGGCCCGCGCTGTCCTTCCGGAGATTCATCGCGCCGTCACGCAAGCCGATGTGGCTGCGGCCCGAAGACCAATCCCATTCCTGGAGACCCACGGACTCGAGTGTCTGCCCGGGAGTCCAATGGAGATCGGCGGAGGCTGTCGTGGCCGCTGGGGCGGGCAGACGGATCCAGAGGCCGATCCCGAGAGCCAGAAGGCCCAATGCGCCCGCACCGGCCCAGCGCACCGAAGTCGGTGCGAGCCAAGAGGAAAGCGTGTCGAGCGCTTCGCGGAGACGGTCGGAAAGCGTGGGGCGCTCAGCGGCGCGCAAAGACGATTCGCGTTCGTCGCGAATGCGTTGGCGCAGACTCGACTCCATGGCATCCCACTTCGCCTGAGGAAGGTCGAAGCGCGAGGTCTTGAGGATTTCTTCCCAGTTGGCGGGCGCGTTCATTTTGAACTTGCCTCGAGACAGGTGGCCATGCGCTTGCGTGCATGGAAGAGCCGGGATTTCACGGAGCCCTCCGGGATGGAGAGGATGCGTGCGATATCGGCGATTTCCAACTCGCTGAGGAGGTGGAGTACCAGAGGGATCCTGTGGAGCGGCGACATGCGGTCCAGGCAGCCCTGGATCCAGTCGCGCAGAGCGTGCTGCTGGGCCATGTCGCGACCATCCGATCCGAGTTCTTCTTCGACGAATTCGTCGTCCAGGCTCGAAGTCTCCGTGTCGCCGCGGCGGCGAAGGGCAAGGCGGTTGCGGGTGCTGGAGTGGCAGACTCGGACGGCGATGCTGTGAAACCAGGTTCGGAAGCTGGAACGGCCCGAGAACGAAGGAAGGGCTCGATGCATCTGGAAGAAACAGTCCTGGACGACGTCGTCGGCGTCGTCGCGACGACCTGTCGTGCGGACCACGAGGGTAAGCACGTAACGCCGATGCCGCTGGAAAAGTTCGAAGAAAGCACGTTCATCTCCCGTGGCTGCACGCCCAGCCAAGTCCTCGTCGGAGGGCTCATTGACTTGGTTGCCGTGGGAGGTGGGCGGGTTCACTGAATCTGGACCTTTTTACAAAGAGCGTGGAAATCGCCTGCGGAATCTCAGAAGTGGAGGTATAGCGCCCCGGAGAGGAACGCGGCGGAGCTGACCAGAAGAATGTTGCGAAGAAGGTTGTCTCGGCGGACCTCGGACCAGGCATTGTCGAATTCTTCGGGAGAGTTCGATGCATCAAGCCGGGAATAGCGTGAGTAGGCGCTTTCCATCTCCAGAGAATACCAAAGCCCTCCCACCAGGCACAGGGCGGAAGCGCTCCAAAGAGGGATTGCCCAGCGGGAACGGTGGTTTGTGGGTGTTGCCGGGGCGGGCAAGTTCAGACGCAGGGTTTGTCCCGCCTCCAGGAGCGTATCCAGATCGCGTTGAACATGTCCTTTCGATTCCAGGCGCAGGCGCAGGGGGCCGGGGGCCTGCATCCAGTCCAGAGGTGTTTCGCCGAGGCGTTTCCAAGAGCCCCCCTGGGCAAGGGAGACCTTTACGGGAAGAGGGGCCACGAGTGAAACATGGCCAAGCTGGATGTCGGCGGCGACCTTGACTTGGCTTGCCCACACCCCCATCCGCGACTCCGGATGATCGGGGTCGTCGAGGAGAGCGAGCGATGTTCCCGGCCGGTGGCGCCATTCCAGGCGCAGTTTCACGATCGATCCGTCCGCATCGCGGACCAAGTCGCCTGGCTGCTGGAAGACGTCGAGCACAGGCATGCCGTCCGGGCACGCTCCTGCCGAAGCGAGAATCCAGCCAGTGCCCTCGAGTCGCGGGCGGAGGGAGTCGGCGAGACGATCGCGCCACCACGACCCGCGCGCGGAATCGAGTCGTGCCGCCGGGAGGGCGCGAAGAGGCGACAACGACAGGCATGCGGGATCCTGGCGCACACGGGACACATCCTCTGCGAAAGCCGTTGCGGACAAGGCAACGAAGAGCAGTGTACGCAGGATTGTGTGTGGCGACAGGGCGGAATCCTCCTTCGGAACCGCAATGATACGTCCGAGGGGGTGTCTGGTGGTGCCGTTCGTGCTTGGCAGGAAACGGAACGAACTCTCAAAGCAACAATTGACGCGTTTCTGCCAGAGCTTTCTGGCGGCGAAGCTCCGATGCCCCCGCATCTCCGAGATGGGTCTGGGCAAGATTCCACAGCGTTTCCATGGCTTGCAGCCCTTCGGCACCACAGTCGCGCGAGCGTGCCGTCACATAGGCGGAAATGTGCCGATGCAGCACCTCGGGATCCATTTCCTGGGCGTGGGAACGGATCCAGGGCGTCGTGGCATCCGGGCGTCGCCATGCCTCATCGAGGCTGTTTCGGACCCTGACGAGGGCTTCTCGGGCGAAATCCTCGCCGAGGGAACGGCGAACGAGGAGGCATCCAAGTGGGACGGGAAGGCTCCATGTCCTGTCCCAGAAACGGCCCAGATCGTCGATTTCGGCAAGCCCTGCTTCGAGGAAGGTGAATCGGGATTCGTGGATGACCACAGCGGCGTCGATCTCTTCGCTCGCGACGGCACCCGGAAGCAGGTCGAAACGGAGAAAAAGCTCGCGAGGAACTTCGAGGCCTTTGGCGGCGAGCCAGGCGCGCCACAGGATATGGGCGCTCGTTCCGTATCCAGGAAGGCCGACCTGGGCATCCGGGACGAGCAGGTGTTCGCGTTTCCCGGATCGGACCACGAGCGGTCCGATCGCATCGGAAAAGGCGCCGCCGGCGGGGAGGATGCGGTAGTGGTCCAGAAAACGCGGTGCTGCCGCGCATGAAACCTTCAGAAGGTCGGGACCATCGGGGCGATTTGCAAAAGCGTTGAGTTCGGCGATGTCGAGAAACTCGACGCTTCCCCCATTTCGTTCGTCCTCCCGCACAAGCGCCTCGTAGATGAACGTGTCGTTGGGACAGGGGGAAATCGCGATTCTCAAGGCAATACCTCGTGTCGATGGGGTTCGAGGGTCCGACGCAAGGCCGCGAGGGCGCCTGCGACATGCCACGTCTGGCGGTCGCGTGGACCCGCGACGTTCGAAACCGCCCGGACTTGGGCGAAGGGGACTCCGGCGCGTCGAGCCACCTGCGCCCAGGCGGCTCCCTCCATGGATTCGAGGTCCATCCCGCCGCTTCTGCGACGCAAGGCGGTCTGCGCGGTTCCGGTGGCCAACGCCGTGGTCGCCGCCTCCGCGGAGTCCAGGTGCTCGAGATCGGGAAAGCACGAAAGAGCGAACGTCTCCGGAGCGAGGCCGGGAAAGGGAAGCTCCTCGATTCCGTCAGCGATGCCGGATTCGGCGCCGATGTCGATGAATCTCTCTGTGCGAATGCGGTACACCCCGCCCATGCGACAGATGGAGCCTGGATAGGCGCCCGCGATGCCGATCCCCACGATCTCGCTTGTCTCGAACCGTGCGAGGAACCATGCCAGCGCGGCTCCCGCCGTCGGGCCGCATCCGGTGACGAGGCCCGCGTCGTCGTCATGCAGGAACCCCGTCCAAGGGTGCTCGAACGAGGCTCCGCCTTGCAGGGGAACGCACGAGAGTTCCGGAGCCGTCGCGGCGATCCAGAGGCGTCGGACGGGGCGCGTGGGAGCGGCGTGGAAGGTGGGCGTCGTCGTCATGCCATGAATGCGGCGTCCGCCAGTTCGGCGCGCATGCGTCGCAGATCTGCTGGTTGGAAGCGCGCGGGGAGAGGATGCAGGCAAGATGCGCGAGCCAGGGCGAGGCCCTCGGAAAGTCCCTCCTCGAGAGTGCCTCCCAACGCCAGGATCTTCGCGAGGCCTGCGGTGAAGGCGTCACCTGCCCCGATCGGGCGGATGGGGAGATCGTCGTGCAAGGGGGGAGGGGTGCGCCGCAGCAGGGTGCCGTCGCATCGTCTCGCGATGCAGCCATCTCGTCCCAACGTGGCGACGACCTCGGTGGCCGGCCAGCGTTCCTGGGCCAGCGCGAGGATGTCTTCGGGCGGGTGCTCGCCAAGGAGAGCGCGCCATTCCGCGATGTTCAGCTTCACGATGCCTCTGGTTCCCGGCGGAACGGGTGGAAGCGCTCTGGCGACGGGCATGCTGTCGACCAGCAGCGGCGCGGGGGTGCGCATCCAGGAGCGGAGGACGAATTCCGTCGAGAGTCCGGGCGGAAACGACCCGCAGACGATCAGGGCGCAAGCCTTGGGGAGATACTGGTCGAGAAGCCGTTCGAGGAACACGTCGGCGCCAGGTGCCGCGGCGGGGCCTTCCTCGACGATTTCCGTGCATTTCCCGCTGGATGTTTCCAGGAGGGTCACAGCGGTCCTGATCGGACCTTCCAGCGGGAAAGAGGCGCATTCGACGCCGGCATCCTTCAGCGCATGTTCCCACGCGGATTCATTGGGGCCGCAGCCGCCGATCAGGAGCGGGCGACCTCCGAGATGGAAGATCGCCTGAGCGCAATTGAAGCCTTTTCCGGCGGGCCCCTCGGCTTCCGTTCGTACGCGCAGCACGTCTCCCAGGTGGACGAAGGGCGCGGAAACGACGCGCTGCCAAGCTGGATTGGCTCCCAGGATCAGGAGAGGGGCGTCGCTCATGCCTCAAACCTAGCATCGGCGCCCATGTGGCGCGGGGCGGAGCCGCCACAGGAGAATCGGCGCGGCACGATGCGTTTCTCTCCGTTTGTAGTGGCGCGAGAGGGGTGGAAAATGGTAGCTTTGACACGTTCCGTCCAAGGATCTCGTTCTATTCGTTCCCCCTCAACGCGGAGTCTTGTCATGCGCAAGTGGTTCATCTTCGGAATCCTGGTCGCCGTGGTCGGCGCGCTTGTTCTTCTCTGGTATCTCAATCGCGACGACGAGGATGTGCAGGCCCTCACGGACAATGTCGTCGGCAAGGTCAAGGGTGGTCTCAACAGCACGCGCGAAATGGTGTCGAACGTCTACGGACGTCTTCGGGGCCAGGTCGCCGAGGTCTGATGCCGTGAACATCCCCGACTACGTGAAAGAAAACCTCTACCTGCCATATTTCAGGCGCTTCGGTTCCCGCGCACGTGCGCAACAGGTCCTTCTCGGCATTGGAGTCACCCTCCTCGCCGCTGGCGCCCTGATTGCGGTCGTCCTCTGGAAGCGACGCAAGGCGGCCGCTTCGATCGACGAACAGGCCGACTGACAGGTTCGTCTTCGAGACGTTGTCGCTAACCCGATCTGCGGATCACCGGCCTGGCATCCAGAGTCCGGTGCATCTGCGGCAGGTCGGGACGCGAGAAGCGGCGCGTGAGCGTCAGAACGGCGCGGATGCCCGCTTCTTCCCAAGGAATCGAAACGCTCGTCAGCTCGGGTTCGAGCCAGTTGGCGAACGGTTCATCCCCCCATCCGGCGACAGCGATGTCTTCTGGAACGGAAAGCGCTTTCGATTTCGCTTCCCGCAGAATTCCGGCGGCGGATCGGTCGCCCGAAAGACACAGGATCGCTTGGGGGCGAGGTGTGCGCGCGAACAGTTGCGCGGCGGCATTCGCTCCTTGCTCGAGCGTGTCTTCCGATATGGCGAGCAGTTCCGGATCGCGCCCGGTTCGCGACATGCGCCGCTGCCAGGAACGGATGCGCGGGTCGTCTCGCTGAAGCTGCGCTCGGGAGGCGATCATGACGGGGGTGCGCGTGCCGTTCGCGGAGATTCGATCGAGGATCCGGTCGAAGGCATGGATCTCGTGGATCTCGACGCAATCGAACCAGTTGCTGTGCCGCCCGGTGATCACGGTGGGGATGCGGTGCTCCCACAGGGAGCGTAATCCGCCGTCCTCCCCGTCTGGATCGAAGACAAGACAGCCGTCGAGGCGGGCTTCGGCGGTTGCCTGGCGCACCATGTCGCGCCGCCGGTCGCGCGAGGGCAGACGGGTGACGACGATGCGGGCGGTCGCCTGCGTCAGGACTCCTGCGAGCCAGCGCGACCAGATCTCTTCAGGGCCGGAGACCCATGCGCCCCACAGGCCGGAACGGCCTCGCGCCAAGGCGCGAGCGCCTTGATGGGGGGCGTAGCCCATTTCGCGGGCCAATTGGACGATGCGCTCCCGCGTGGAGTCCGACACACCGGGGCGTCCGTTGAGCGCAAGGCTCGCGCTGGTCGTCGTGACGTTGGCCATGCGCGCGATGTCGACGAGACGGACGCGTTCGGCCATCGGAGATCAGAAGCGGTAGGACGCGACGAGGCCCGGCCCCAAGGGGGACGGTTCCAGGGAAAGCGGCGAAGCCCCTTCGACGCGGGAAAGACGGGCGTCGACGGCCGCGTCGAGAATCTGGTAGACGTAGATCAGGCCCAGTCCCCACACGTACTGGTTGCGTCGCTTCCGGAAGAAGTCCGCCTGTTCGTTCGCCACGGTCGTGCTGCGCCCTTGGGCCTTGGCGATGTCGGATTCCGTCTTCCAGAATTCGACCATTTCCTGGCGGCCCGCGAGGGACGTGACGGCACCGCCGACACCCATGTAGAGCAGCGCGGCCTTCGCGTAGTGGCCGTTGAGGATCTGGCCGAGGCCCGGCACGAGAGCCGACGCCCATGCGGATCCGGCCATCGAACGCACGGGGCGTTTTCCGCCGCGCAGAAGCCACGCGGATTCGGCGGCGTCGACCACGCCCCAGGCGTGGACGCCGATGGCCCAAGCGACCTCGGAACGGGCGTAATCCGCCGAGATGCTCGCGCGGCCCGAGGCGTCGGACAACGAGTCGCGCAGGCTGGCGAGCGTGCTGGAGGATGCTGGCGTCGCGTCGCCGGTCATGATCTGTCGCAATTCCTCCGCATCCAGTTCGGCGCGAATGGCGTCGCGCTCGTCGCGCAACGTGGGAATGCTCGAGAAGTGCCGCTGCAACGCGTCTCCGTAGAGCCACAGATCCAGAACGCAGAGGATGGATCCTCGGATGGGGTGTCCCGTCCACCACTGGCCGGCTCCGGGGAGGACGAGGGAGGCTAGCGCGGCTTGCAGAGGAGTGGGTGCGTTTCGCGTCGCGCCCGTCCTGGCGGAGGGCGACGGCGACGGTGACAGAAATTGTGAATCAGACGAGGCGGGCCGCGTTGGAACGAGAGGATGCGCGGCATCCGTCGCGACGGTGTCGCCGGGCGCTCCGAAGAGCCTTGCGAGGAGGATGAGGGCCGGAAGGCTCATGGTGGAGAGGAAAAGTACCTTCGCAAGATGAACCATGCACTTGTTGTCGTCGTTGTGGGTGACGAGATCCTCCAAGGGCGACGGACGGAAGCCAATGCGGCCTGGATCAGTTCGCGCGCCGCCGAGATGGGTCTTCATCTGCGCGAAGTGCGCATCGTCTCCGACGAGGTCGGGGCGCTTGCGGAAGCTTTGCGCGCCCTCGAGGCCGATGGCGTCGACGTCGTCGTGACCGGCGGATTGGGGCCGACTCGCGACGACCGCACCCGTTCGGAGGTCGCCGACACGTTCGGACGGGCTCTTCTGGAACATCCGGATGCCCGCCGCTTCGTCGAAGCGAGCTACGCCCGACGCTCGATCCCACTGGACCCGCTCGCGCTCGTCCAAGCCCTCCTGCCGGATGGTGCGGAGATGGTGTCGAATCCTGTCGGTACCGCTCCTGGATTCCGCATGCGGCGGGGAGGGTTCTCCGTGACCTGTCTGCCGGGAGTGCCGCGCGAGATGCGCGAGATGTGGGAGTCCGATCTCGTCGCGCATCTGGCGGCGCGAGCGAGCGCGCCGGGCATCGCGCGCATGTTCACGCACGGACTCGGGGAATCGAAGCAGGAGGCGCTCATGGCCTCCCTTCCACTCGAGGGTGTCGAATTCTGTTCGCTTCCGGGGCCATGGGGTGTCGAGCTTCAATGTCGGGTTCCGGGAGGCGATCCTTCCACGCGCGTCGCTCGTGCCGAAGAGGCTCGCGAGGAGGTCGCCCGCTTGCTTGGCGATGCCGTCGTCAGGCCGCTGGGGACCACGATGCTCGATGCGTTCGTGCAGGGCCTTCGACGGCGCGGTTGGCGCGTCGCTCTGGCCGAATCCTGCACCGCCGGACTTGCCGCCGCGCGATTGGCCGATTTGCCGGGCGTGTCCGATGTATTCGTCGGCGGGGTCGTGGCCTACGCCAACGAGGTGAAGATCGCGCAACTGGGTGTCGCCCCGAAGACCCTTGTCGAGCATGGTGCCGTTTCGGAATCGACGGCGCTGGAGATGGCTCGCGGTGCACGCCGTCTGCTTTCGGGTACGGGAATCGGGTTGGCTGTCACGGGGATTGCCGGCCCCGACGGGGGGACGCCAGGAAAGCCCGTGGGGACCGTGTGGCTTGCCGTGTCGGGCCCCGAGGGTGACATTGCCGAGCAGATTCTGCTTGCTGGAGCGCGCGATCTTGTGCGCGAGCGAGCCGCATGGAGGCTGCTTGGCTTGGGGTGGCGCACCGTTCGCTGACGGATCCGGATGCATCCGAGATGCGTGCATCCAACCCGAAAGGCAAGAAACGAAAAACCCTCGGAAGAAGAACTTCCGGAAGAGGATCGAAACTAGATCTGGCAAAACCGCATAAACAAAGGGATGGGGAGTTGGCTTGTGTGCGCGTCAATATGCGAAAGTACGCAAAAGGTACGCAACGAGAAATGATGCCTCGCGCGCGCGTCGCGCGTAAAGGCGCCGGAAAATTCCTCGCGCGTCAAGGCTCCAGCTAACTCCAGGCGATCAGTACGCCAATGTTCGGAGCATCTCTGCTTCGCCTGCTTTTGGACTCGCAAAGCTCAACAAATCTCGCGCGTGCGTGCGCGCAGCGCACGTTGGGTCGAACCGTGGTAGAACGTGTGTTCCAGCCTCGCGCGTGCGTGCGCGCAGCGCACGCATTGGGCGGAACTAAGATGCAGGAAGCTTCCACACCTGCCCTTCCAGGGATGGCTTGGACTCCACGCACAGGACGTGTCGGGCCAGGCGGACGCAAGCCCAGGACACCCCTTGGCGCTTCGCGTCCAACTTCACGTCCTTCACGAAGGCCGGGCCGTGAGCGAGTCGCCTTCGGAGGAATGCCTCTGCTTCGGCCTCACGGCGCCGTCTGAATTGCTCGCGTAGCTGGTCGGCGGTCGTATTGCTCATTGCTCCCCCTTGTTCATCGGTTCTAGCCCATTCGTGCCCTTTTTCCTCATTCGTGCCCACACCCAGCGAAGGGCAGGAATGGGCATGAAGGGCAGGAATGCAGTGAAGAGGCAAGGAATCCCGTTCATGCGTTTACCCCGTTGCTCGGTGTCGGGAGACTCCACCAAGTCTTCATGTCCTTGCCGAAGCCATCCCTTCGGACGTGAACACCCAAGGATTCTCGCGCCTTTCGAAGCCGCTTTTCGGAAAAGCCTTCCTCCTTCGCCTTGTCCTTCGCGTCCGTGGACAGAACCTCTCCGAAGGCAAGCATGTCGGCAAGCCATGAACGAGCATCGCTTCCCGAGTCCTCGCTGTCTCCCCCCCCTTCCGCTGCGTTCAGGATCTCCGCGGCACTCCCTTCGAGCGAAGTACCCCAACGAACGCGGGAAGACTCGATTCCCGGGAATCGTTCGAGCGGCACTTGTTCGAGGTCATATCCGAAGCCGCCGTGATCCCTACCGATGTTCGACTTCGCCCGGGCGAAGATGCAGGATGCTTCACCGTCCTTTCTGTTCTCGTTCTTGGAAGCGACGAGGACCACACGGGCCAGCGCGCCGAATGCGACACTTCCGGTCACCCGCTCCAAGGGATTGCCTCCGCTCGTCCCCTTCGAGAAGTGGGTAATTCCCAGGATGGCGCAGCCATGCCGCGTTCCGATGTCAACGAAGGGTTGGAGCGAGCGGCGTACTTCCGTGTTCTGGTGGGAGTCTCCAGCCACCGCGGAGACGATGGAATCCACGATGAGAAGCCGAACGCCTCCAATTTTCTCCAGTTCGTCGGAAAGTTGCCCAAGGTCGGTTGCAGGATCAAACGAACGGGAAGCGGTGCCGTCGCGTACAGTCGAGACGAAGGCCACTTTCTCCAAGTCGGCATCCGCAGCAGCTAGGCGCGGAACCAATGTGTCCTTTGGGTCATCCTCTCCCGTCCAGATCAAAACCCGCCCAGGCACTCCGCAGCGGCTTCCATCAGGTAGGATCCCTCCTCGCGAGACCGTTGCGGCGATGGACATTGCGAGGGTTGTCTTTCCCGTACCTGCCCGCCCCCCGAGGATGTGCAGCTTTCCGGCGGCGATCCATCCTTCCCAAAGCCAGGAAAACGGCTCGGGCACCACGTCGCACGCCCAGACGAGGCCGACGCCGGATTCCGGCGCACTCTTCGGAAATGCCGCGGTCGGCTCCGGCATCGCTTCCAAGCGCTCCCGCATTTTTCCGCGGGTGGGTGTCGGCGTGGAAATGGAAGGGTTCGGGTTCATGCTGCCACCGCCATTTCCTCAATGAGCGGAAATGCGTCGATCTCATGCCAGGCGATGGAATGGCCGTCTGGAACCTCGTGGATCTTTCGGCATCCGAAGCGGGACACGAAGGAGCGCAGCCAGTCCACGGCATCGCCCTTCGGAGGAAGATTGATTGCTGTCACCTCCAAGGTTCCCACACGGGCGCCCAGGGCGCGCAGGATGCGCCGAACCGCGTCCATCGCCTCGAAGCCGGGGCCGTCGTTGTCGGGCCACAGGACCACCAGCCGAGAGGCCAACGGGGACCAGTCTGTCGCGGGCACGGCTTGCGATCCGTTTGGCCAGGTCGTGGCGATGAAACCGAGCGATTCCAGAAGATCGGCGCACGCTTCGCCTTCCACCACCCAGACAACTTCGGACGGGTATTGCCCGATCTTGTGCAGGCGGTAGAGGGGGCGGGCACCGTGGGGTATTTCCGGTATCTTCCGAACGAAGGCGCCATCCGGCCCGCGGTGGAATGGGATCGGCAGCTTCTCGCCCGTCTCCGGATGCTTCCAGCGGGCGATCCACCACCAAGGCGAGCCGTCGGCGCGGGTGTACTCGTGGATGGCTTGGAGGCGCATCCCAGGGCGTTTTGGAAGGGATAGGGCAAGCGCTTCGACGTTGGCGGGAACGAGACAGAATCGGCGCTCGTTCATCGGGTGCCCCCTCTGGGTGCGCTTGCGATGGCTCTCCGGAAAGGATGGGTTCCGTCGTCGGGCAATTCCTCCCAGGCGCCCAAGGATCGCGCCGCTTCCCGGAAGCCCAGGCCGTGCCGCTGCTGAACGAAGGCGACCAAGTCTCCATTCCATCCGCACGACATGCAGCGCAGGCGTCCCGTCTGTAGGTTCCCGCGGAGGCTTGGGCGGTGGTCCTTGTGGAACGGGCATATACCCAGTTCAACCCAAGGGCCGGAGCCCCTCCAGGAGAACCCTTCCAACTTGAAAAATGCAGGAGCGTCGATCCAGTCGCGGCGGAGGCGTCCAGAGAGTCGCGAGGTTTGCGCGTTCATTGTTCACGCCTTCCCGAGTGCCGCCGGGGGCGTGGTGGATCGGATGTAGGGGCGCGCGTCGATCCATCCCAGAATGTCGGCGCGCTTCCAGGCGATGGCACGCGCTCCAATGGATACGGGAGCGGGGAATGTTCCCTTGTTCACGTCCTCGCGCAACTGCGTGTGACGTTTTCCGACGAGGTCGCAGACTTCCTTTTCGCGGAGGAGGAGCGGGAGGGATTCGGTTGTCGTGGTCATGGCGTTGTCTCCGTCGCACCTGCCGGAAAACGTCTTCCTGCATCGGCGACCTTCGACAACATCCGGCGCGGAAATTGGGACAAAAAGAGCCCAAGTCTTCGCCTTGGAAGCCTTATTCTATCGAGGGTTGCCGGGGTCTACCCCCCTACGTCCCTATTTTCTGTTTCGTGGGCGTCCGGGCCGCCCCGCGGCGAATTGTGGGATTGCACCTCCGTCGACACTTCGGGTCAGCCACTTCTTGGCTGCGTCCCGGGGGAGTCCAGGGAGACGCTCCGAGAGAGCGGCAGCGGCTTCCGGGAGGGTGCAATCCGGGTGCTGCGTACGGAATGCGTCCAATGCTTCTCTGCGAGGGCGGTTCTTCTCGGTCATGTATTCACGTTCCTTCCGTACTCGCTCCTTCGTATTTCGTGCTTTTGTGCTTCCGCCCTTGCTCGAACCAGCCTTCTCCCTGGAAGCTCGCTCTCGTGATGCACTCAACAGGCGTTCAGTTGCGGCTTCGTATGCAAGTTGGTGCAATCCGTCTATCTCATCCGCCTTCCGTAAGTTGGCCTGCACTTCTGGATCATCCATGCGGTAGATCCTGCCTGGACTCGGCACATAGCCGGGATCGGCGGGAACAGGGTGCTGCAAGGCTTCCTTGATGGCCTCGACTGCTTTTTGCTTTTGCGTTGCGAGTGGGAGGGATAGCACCTTCTCGTCGTGCTCTGCGCACGTTTCCATCAACGCCCAAGGCAGGATTCCTTTGGCGACCAGGTTCCCCCGCTTGGCGATGTTCTCCCTATTCGTTTCTGGGTCGCGTGAATGCGGCCATTTCTTTATGAGTGCGTCGAAACGCTGTTTTGCCTTCATTACCCGCTTATCATATTCTGCCCGATCATTCGGCGAATTCAGGTCGTACTCGTATGCGCTTCTCTCGTCGCTCATTGCATGCGTTCCCTTGTGCCAGCTGTTTCCTTCCGCGGGCGTCCACGGTACCCCGCTGCGAATTGCGGGATGGCGCCACCTTTGATGAAACGGGCCAGCCAGGTCTTCGCGGCAACCTTGGATAATCCGGGGATCGCTTCCGAGAGGGCCTTGGCGGCTTCGGGAAGGGTGCAGCGGGGGTGTGTGGCTTGGAACGATTCCAGTGCCGCTCGCCGAGGAGCATTCTTCTCGGCGAGGTAATCTCGCTTAACTGCCTCTTTCTTGCGGGCTTTCTCCGCTTTAGCGTTCCCTCCTCGTTTTCCGTTGGCTTTGTCTCGTGCGCGGCTCTTCGTGCGCGCCTCCGCGCTGGCTACCAGATCCTCCGCGATTGCAGCGAAAAACAACGGGGCATCCTTCAATGGGTGTCGGCCCTTCAAACTTGTTCTGAACAAGCTTGCAAGTCGCTCATTGTCGCGCTCACTGAGGGACTGAATCGCCGTCTTGAATGCTTCCGCATAGGGGACATTCACTGCAAGGTCGCAGGTCAAAGCCATCGCTTGCTTGCCAAGTCGCTCAGTCTCGGCAATGAGTCGCCGGTTCTCCTCTTTGAGTGAAAGGATTTTGTCCCAGAGGCGGTGTTCCTCCTCGGGCATGTTCCGGATCTTTTCCATCGCTTCGTCTGCAATGTCCGCAAGCCACTTCGGGAGGCTTCCACTTGAAGGCTTGAATGTTCGCTTTTCTACGTCCGGAACCGGGCTTGCCGTGTTCCCGTCGAGAAAGAATTGAAACGCGTTCCCAAGCGGATGTTGAGTGGATCGCCTTTCCGCTTGCTCCTTGGTCACGCTTTGGGCGGCGCCCAGTAGGGCTTCTCCCCAGGTTGTGGGTGGTGCTTTCGGCTTAGTAGCCATCACTTCCCGCCTTGCTTCAACTCGTCCAAGTAGTCCGCCCACGTCTGCATCATCGCCCGACGCGGTTCCAGGTGCTGCGTGCGGTTGTACGCGGTGCCCAGGGCGTCGGCGACGCGGTGGGCAAGCTGTGCTTCGATGTAGGCGGGGGAGACGTGGAGGCGTTCGTCCAGAAGCGTTCGGGCGATGGCTCGGAAGCCGTGGGCGCTTTGTTCCTCGGTGCCGTATCCCATCCGTCGGAGTCCGTTCAGAACGGCCACGTTGGAAATCGGCTTGTCGCGTTGGCGTGGCGTCGGGAAGAGGTAGGGGCCGTCGCCGGACAGGGCGCGCAGTTCGCGCAGGATCTCCAGGACCTGGCGGGAGAGCGGGACCGTGTGGGGTAGGCGCATCTTCATGCGTCCCGCGGGAATGTCCCATTGGGCGCGCTCGAAGTCGATCTCCGACCATTGGGCAAGCCGAAGCTCTCCGGGACGGGTGAAGACCAGCGGGAGGAGGCGCAACGCGTACTTGGTCGCGAAATAGCCTTGGTAGCCGTCGATGTCCCGGAGCAACTGGCCGAACCGGACGGGATCGAGCAGGGCGGCGCGGTGCTCTTTCTGGACGCTGGACAGGGCGCCGCGGAGGTCGTCGGCAACATTGCGTTCGGCTTGTCCCGTGGCGATGGCGTAGCGGAAGACCTGGCTGCACAATCCTCGGAGGCGGTGCGCCGTTTCCAACTTCCCGTTTGCCTCGATGCGGCGCAGGGCTTGGAGGATCTCCGGTCCCGTGATTTCCGAAATGGGGCGCTCCCCGAACCACGGGTAGATGTTCCGTTGAAGCCTCTGGTCCGCCGCGGTGCGCGTGGACTCCGTGCGGTGGGACATGCGGACCCGGAGGAACTCTTCGGCCACCACGCGAAAGGTGGTCGCGCTCCTGGCCTCCTCCTTGGCGATCTCCTCGGCCTTGCGTGTGGCCTCTTCCTTCCCCGCCTTGCGGATGGTACCAGGGTCCTCCCCGCGTGCTACTTGGTCCCGGAAGCGCTCGGCCTCTGCACGGGCATCCTTCACGGAGACTTTCGGGTAGCCCCCTTTGATGGCGGTCTTCCTTTCCTTGCCGTCCACCCTGTACCGGAACACCCAGAGCTTCGTTCCGTCGGGCGTCACCAGCATGTTCAAGCCGCCGCCGTCCGGAATCAGGTAGGGCTTGTCCTTGGGTTGGGCGTTGCGGAAGACCGTTTCCGCCTTGGGTTGCGCGAGCTTGGGCACGGGTGTCCCTCCCCTCTTGCGTACTTTTTCCGGCCCCGCCAGCCCGCCGTTTGCGTACTCTCGCGAGGATGTACGCAAAAAGTACGCACTTGAAGCGGATGTTGGCGCTATCCAGCGACCTTCAGCGAGGCTCGGGAGGGAATGAAAAAGGCCGGGACCCGCTTATTCATTGGGTTTCCCGGCCTTTTCCGATCCTTAACGGATCATTCTTTCATGCGCGGAAGAGGACTTGAACCTCCATGACCTCTCGATCACTAGAACCTGAATCTAGCGCGTCTACCAGTTCCGCCATCCGCGCGGTACAAGGCTCGTAAACTTAGGGCACGAGCCTCGGGCTGTCAAGCTCAGTTCATCGCGACTTCAGCTTGAGATTGATCTTGAGGGTGTCTTCGCGAGGCACTTCGATGGCCTGGCAACCGCTGAGCGAGCCAGCCGTGGCGCAGAGATTGTGCTTGCCCGCAGGGACGCGTCCGACGTTGAGTTCGGCGCCCTTGGTGCTGCCGATGGCCTTGCCGTCGAGCGTGATGTTCGCCTTGCCGGGAATCGTCTTGATCTGGAGCGTTCCCAGAGGGAGCTTCAGTTCGAGGTTCAGGGTGGTCTTCTTGTTGGCCCAGACGTTCACGCGGGTCTTGACCAGGTTCCAGCCGTCGAGGTCGATGGAAAGGTCGTTGCGGCCCGAGGGCACCTTGACCGAGAGCGGGCTCTTGCCGCGGTACTCGTCGGCGAAATAGACCTCGCCGCCGGAAGGACGCGTGATGATCTCGAGTTCACCTTCGCCGCCGCGCTCCGGCTTGCCGACAGAAGGCTCGCGGGCGGTGTCGTCGGCATTGATGGGAGGAAGAGTCTGCTTGGTCGAGTTCGCTGCCGTGACGGCGGCATTTTCCGGCGCAGGAGCATCCTGGGCGGTGGCTTGGACGGCCAGGCCGGCGACGGCTGCGAAAGCGGTGAGCGAAAGGATGCTGCGAAGCGATTTCATATGATGTCCTCCAGTTGAGGGGTTCCGGGGTTGGGCGGTGCTTTCAGAAGATAGAATGCACGCTCCTCTTCCCCGGCGCCACTCGTTCATGCATTCCGAAAGGTTTAGGACGAATACGGGCGCGTTCGTGACGTGTTCGTGACCTGTCGAGACGAATCGTCCCGATAATGGGTGCGTGTGGAATGGATCATCAACCGTTGAATGGTTCGAAGTCCTTCTTTCCAACGCGACAGACGGGGCAACGCCACGTGTCCGGAATGTCTTCCCAGAGGGTTCCTGGAGGAATGGCCGCGTCCGGATCGCCCAAGCGTTCGTCGAAGACGAATCCGCAGACGATGCAGATGAAGCGCCGAGTTCCTACCTTCGATGCATCCGTGGCGAGGGCAGACGCTCCCGCTCTATGATTTCTCCCGAGCATGACGACAAACCTATTCACCAGAGCTTCGTCCACCCTTGGCGTTTCGCAGCGATGCGATGCTCTGTTGATCCGTTGTGCGATTTCCATCGGCGGCCGAACGGGGTTCGTCGCATGATGCATCCGCGTGACTCCGGGCGGGATGCCGCGTCGGAGGCGAACGAAGGCTCCGAACTCGGCGTTCTTCTGCTGGAACTCGATGGGCGCATCCAGTCCATGAACCACTGGGCCGCCCATTTCTTCGATGCCGATCCGGCCGATTGGCGCGGACGCAAGGCTCAGGAACTCGGCGGACACCTTCTAGGGGATGGCCCTTTGGCCGATCTGGGCGAGCATCTCACGAATCCCCGGGGTTTCTCCGAATGGGATGTCGAACACGTCGTGCGCGGAGAAATCCGCAGCTTGCGCCTGCGCACGGTGTCGCAGGGACTCGATGTCGCTCTCCTCGTGGAGGACATGACGGAGCGCCGTGTCGTCGACAGCCGATTCAAGGCCATCGTGGGGTCGTCGCGGGACGGTCTGGTGGTCGTCGACGAACAGGGTATCATCGCTTGGCCGAACAGCCGTTTCGGCCATCTCTTCGGCCTCCACTGGAGACAATTCAAGGGGATGAGCTTCGCGACCGCCGTCGATCTCATCTGCGAGTGCTTCGCGACGCCCACCGAGCTGCGGACGTTCCTCAAGGTCAGCGAGTCCGAGCCGGAAGGCTACCACGAGACCATCCTCGAGGTCACATGGCCGGAATCGTGCGTCCTCCAGCTGAGCACGCGTCCGATCACCAACGATCGCGGACGCAACATCGGGCACGTCTGGACATTTTCCGACATCACGTCGTTCAAGCGCATGGAAAAGCAGCTTCGGGTCAACAACCTCGAGCTGGAGGTCCGCGTGCGGGAACGTACCCAGGAGCTGGAAGCGAAGAACCTCGATCTCGAGAAGGCACATACGAGTCTCGCCAAGGTGAACCAGTCCCTCGAGGACGAGCTCGACATGGCCAAGCAAGTCCAGGATGGACTGCTTCCCGAGCGCCTGCCCGAGCTTCCGGGATGGAGCCTCCATTCCGAGTACATGCCCACAGGGAAGGTCGGCGGAGATTTCTTCGACGTGGTCGACATGGGGGATGGCACCGTCTTTCTCGTGATGGCCGATGTCGCGGGGCACGGCGTTCCGGCCGCGCTGGTCACCGCGATGGCGAAGATGTCGTTTCTGCGATGGGTGCGCCCCGGAACGGAAATCAGCGTGGCCGAAGTCCTGCGGCAGGTGAATCTCGATCTTTTGCGCGCCGTGCGCACGGACCACTACCTGACGGCGTTCGCCGGTCTTCTGGAGCTCGCGACCGGGAAGCTGCGCTATTGCCGCGTCTGCCATCCGTATCCCTTCCTCGTGCGCCGCGACGGCACGGCGGAACGGCTTGATCACCGCGGTGGCTTCTTCGTCGGCATGTTCAACGACGCGCAGTACGCGGAGGCCGAAACGGTTCTCGAGCCTGGCGACATGCTCTTCCTGTACACGGACGGACTGAACGAAAGCTCCGACAGGGATGGGCGCCAGTTCGGTCTCCAGAGGCTCGAAGCGGCTCTGATCTCGAGCCACATGGATGGCTCCGCGGCGGCGGTCCACAACGCGCTGGCCCAGCGGGACGCCCACACGATGGGGCGCGCGCCCAACGACGACATCACGATCCTCGCGCTTTCACGCGATTGATCATCGACCGACACCCTTCCATCCTTCATCCAGGAACGCATCCCATGCGCATTTGCATCGCCGGCGGAGCCGGATACATCGGAAGCCACGTCGTCCACCGCCTTCTCGAGGCGGGGCACGACATCGTGATCTACGACAATCTCTCCACGGGGCATCGCGCTTCCGTTCCGGCCGCGACGACCTTCGTCCACGGGGACGTGGGCGACCCTCTCATGGCGCGCCGCGCTCTCGCCGGGTGCGAGGCCATGGTGTACCTCGCGGCGTGGAAGGCCGCTGGCGAGAGCATGCTCGATCCGTACAAGTACAGCCGCAACAATCTGATGAACACCTTGTCGTTCCTCGAAGCGGCCCATGAGGTCGGCGTGAAGCATGTCGTGTTCAGTTCGTCGGCGGCCGTGTTCGGAGCGCCAGCCTACCTGCCCATCGACGAGGACCACCCCAAGGAGCCCGAGAACTTCTACGGCTTCACCAAGCTCGAGATCGAACGCGTTCTTTCCTGGTACAGCCGCATCGGCGGGCTCAAATCGGCGTGCCTGCGCTACTTCAATGCCGCCGGTTACGATCCGCAGGGGCGCGCGAAGGGACTCGAGCGCAATCCCGCGAACCTGATCCCCGTCATCATGGAGGTCGCTTGCGGCGTCCGCAAGGAAGCCCAGGTCTTCGGAAGCGACTACGACACCCACGACGGTACCGGCGTGCGGGACTACATCCACGTCACGGACCTCGCCGAGGCGCACGCGCTCGCGATCGACCGCCTGGCCGGGGGAGGCGAATCCTTCGTCGTGAACCTGGGAACCGGACAAGGACATTCCGTGCTCGACGTGATCCGCGTGACGGAATCCGTCACCGGGCGCAAGGTCGCCCATCGCATCGTCGGGCGCCGCGAAGGCGATCCCGCCGCCCTGTGGGCTTCCGGCGAGAAGGCGAAGGAGCTTCTGGGGTGGATCCCGAAGCATTCGTCCCTCGAAGAGATCCTTTCCACGACATGGAAGGCCTACCAGGCCGGTCTTTGACGGATTCCGACTCCGGGCTCAGGCGCCTGGAGGATCGATCTTGACGACGATTTCGAATTCGCTCGTGGCGTCTTCGGTCACTTGGGTATCGGCGCTCGACGAATCGTCGAGCTTTTCCGACACGGGCACGAGCCAGGTCTGCGTGTCGGTCAGGGCGCCGGATACGCTGGTGTCGGCGCGCGTCTCCGCGGCGTCGCGCGTGCTTTCCGAAAGCTGCATTTCGTCGTAGCGGCGCAAGGCGTCCAGGAGAACGGACATCGTTTCGCCGTGGATGTTGGGCGCGAGCGGGGACGCCTCGTTCTGGAAACGGAAGACGCCGTTCGTCCAGCGGAAGATTTCGAGAAGAGCGTCTTCGCCGCAGACGGATCCGACCTGGCCGAAGCGCAGGCGTCCGGTGTCGAATCCGAACGAGGCGCGTGCGCGTGCTCGAGTGATGGTGAGGACGCCCGTCATCGCGCTGGCCTGGATGCTCTGGACCACCGAAAGGAACGGGAAGATTTCGAGGTTGCCCCAGATGCCCGGACGGAGGATCTGTTCCAGCTGCTGGTTGGAGGCGCGCAGACGTCGCGCCAGCAGGCGGTTCATGAGGGTGCCCAGAGAACCGTAGCGCGAGAGGAGTTCGTAGAATCGATCGCGGGGGACCGCCACCAAGGTGCAGTCCTCGGCCGCACGCACGGTATTCGAGACCGTCTGGTGCGTGAGGATGGAGAGTTCTCCGAAGCAATCGCCTCGCTGGATCAGCGCGATGCGCAACTCGCCTTCGACGACTTCGAGAGCGCCGCGGACCACGAGGTACAGGTCGAGATTGGCTTGTCCATCCATGAGGACGGTGGAGCCCGATGGATAGTCGATGCGGGTGCCCGCGTTGATGAGGGCCAAGGCCACGGCCTGGGGCAGCTGGAGAAGGAACGGCTTGTTCTCGAGATCGACTTCGAGCTGGCCGGGATCCCATGCGTCCTCGTCCTGGGCGGAATCGTCCTTGACGGTGGCCCAGACGCCCTTGCAACCGATCCAGTTGCATCGGATGTCGCCCGTGTTGCCGCTGCGCAATTCGGAGCGGAGGCGGAGGAACGGAATGAGGCAGCAGGACTGCCCCGCATGGTGCAACGCCGGTGGACGCAGGAGGATCCGGTCTCCGATGCGGTGGAGAGGGCAATCGTACAGCTTGCGCGCATGCAGGAGCCATGCCCCCATGGGGGATGCGGGCGTGGGATCTGTCGCGGCCTGTTCCAAGGACGGCATGGCCCCAAGATAACCCGTACGGAGAAGACTCCGCTGGTTAAGTTTGAAGCATGCGCCTGTGTGTCTGTGTCGGCCCGAGAGCGTTGAGTCGTCGGGGGCGTGTCTCCAGCCATACGGCCATTGCTCGGCCGGACGGCTCGATCTGGATGTCTCCCAACGAGCGTTCCAGCAAGGGGATCTCCTCCTGGGATATTCTCTGGGTCGATCCCGGTCCCGTCGCGGAACAGCAATTCCGCAATTTCCTCTCCGAGGAAGAGACCCCTCCTTCCGAGATTCTCCTTGCGGGGGGATGCGGCGCTTTGGTTCCCGGTGCGATTCCTGGACAGGGCATGTACGCATCGGAGGTGCTCGACCCCGAGAAGGGCCCCCACTGGCCACGACCCAATCGCGCCATTTCCTTCGTCGCGGTCCAGAAGGCGCTGGGAGGCAAGGCCGAAACAGGCAAGCTGCTCACGACGCAGGTTCCCTGCGTGACGGACCACCACAAGCTCGAATCGGGGCACGGCTACGGCGCGTTCGCCGTCGACCAGGATTCCGCCCTGCTGTGTCGCCCCTGCGTGGAGCTCGACATCGGGCACGCGGTCCTGCGTTTTGTCGTGGACCCCGCCGAGGTGGACGTCAGCCCCGATGCGCCGGGTTCGCGGGAAATCCTCGACGAAGGCGCGCGGCAATGCGAAATCGCCTTGTTCACGGTTCTCGGGGGCATCTAGACTGCGGTGATCGAGCTGGTCCCGCTGGTTTCGACAAGCATTGATACCCCGCAGGTTTCGACGATGCTCAACCAGCGGAGGGGTGGACTTCAGGGCATGAAGGCGCGATAGATGGCGTGGATGCCCTTTTCGAGATTCGCGCTGTCGACGCCGACGATGATGGAGAGTTCCGATGCGCCCTGGTCGATCACGCGCACGTTCACGTTCGCCTGCGCGAGCGCGCCAAAGAGCCTCGAGGCGACGCCGGGGCGGCTCGACATGCCGTGGCCCACGGTGGCGATCAGCGCGAGGTCGCGTTCGATCGAGATGGCGTCGGGGTCGCAAAGGCGGCGGATCTCCTCGAGGACGGATTCCTCGGCGTCTTCGAAATCGGCCTGGTCGATCACGACGCACATCGAGTCGATGCCGGAGGGGGAGAGTTCGTAGCTCACGCCGCGGGTTTCGAGCACGCCCAAGATCCGGCGTCCGAAGCCGCGCTCCTTGTTCATCAGGGTCTTTTCGATCTGCAGGATGGAGAAGCCGCGACGCCCCGCGACGCCCGCGATGGGGCGATCGGCGGCCTGGTCCTCGGGAACGATGCGCGTTCCGGGATCCTGCGGCCGGTTCGTGTTGCCGATGCGGATGGGAATCCCCGCTTGCTTGCAGGGAAGGATGGCCTCCTCGTGGAACACGCTCGCGCCCGAGTAGGCGAGTTCCCGCAGTTCGCGGTAGGTCACGATCTCCATGGGGGCCGCTTCGGGAACGATGCGGGGGTCCGCCATGAGAAGACCGGACACGTCCGTCCAGTTCTCGTAGAGGGACGCACCGGCGGCGCGGGCCGCGATCGCGCCCGAGATGTCGGAGCCGCCGCGGGAGAATGTCTTGACCTTGCCGTGGGTTCCGGTGCCGTAGAAGCCGGGCATGACGGCGAGCCCTTCGGACGGAATCCGTCCTGGGAGGATATTCCAGGTGCGTTCGTCGACGAGGCCGTTGGACGTGAGGAACACCGCGCCTTCCGGTTCCACGAAGGTCGCGCCCAGATACGCGGCCATGATCCTGGCCGACCAGTGCTCGCCACGGGAGGCGATCCAGTCGCGATCGACGCCTTCTGCGACCGCGTGGGCGAACGCGTCCATCGAGGCCGCGATTCCCGCATCCACTCCGAGTTCGGATTCGATGGCGAGGAACCGTTCGCGAACGAGGGCGATGGACTGCGTCGGGTCCATCGCGCGGGTCGCCGCATCGTACACGGACAGGAGGATGTCCGTGATCTTGGGGTCCTGCTTGTGCCGTTTGCCGGGGGCCGAGACCACCACCACGCGTCGGCGGGCGTCGGCCTTCACGATTTCTGCGACCTTGCGGAACTGGGCGGCGTCGGCGAGCGAAGTGCCCCCGAACTTGCAGGCGATGATGTCCACGGTGGCGGACCTCCAGGGTGGTGGGGAAGCCGCCCTCGGGCGACTCCAACGACGATCGAGGGGCGGAAAGATACCTACCTGGAAGCGCCGCCGAGCGTCCTTCCCCGGAGAGGGCGCAGGAATGGATAGGTTTGGTCCCATGTCCTCCGAGCTCCATCAGGTCATGTACACCACGTTCTCCATGCTTTCCTGGGAGGAGTGGCTTCCGCGGCGTCGCTGGTTCGTCCGCAGGCCGGGCGCTTCCGATCCGCATCTGGATTCGATCGTGCTTCTGGGATCGGGTCTGGTCGCCTGTTTCGTGGATGTCGGGGAAGATCGCTATTTCGTTCCGCTGACCTGCGAATTGGCGCCGGAGCACGATGGCATGCTCGATGGCGACGGTCGCAACTGGTTCGACGGACTCGAAGACGAGAGCGGCATCCGGGGCCTTGTCGGCGATTGCCTCGATCGGCCGGAGGGACGGCACGGGTTGCGCGTGGAGACGCGCGTGTTCGATCGGGCGGCTCTCGACGCGTCGCGCGAGGGCGTCGTCCGCCGGGGAACGGCGGAACAGACGAACTCGTGGGCCATCTGCGGGGACTCCTTCGTGAAGGTCTTCCGCCGCATCGAGTTCGGACGCAATCTCGACGTCGAGGTCCTCGAGGCGCTCGCGGGAAGACGGGAATTGTCGATTCCGCGTCTGCGGGGAATCATCGAGGCCCATGGCCGGGACGGCGTGGCCACGCTCGTCGCGATCCAGGAGGTCGTCGCCCATGAGCGGAACGCCTGGGAGAAGGCGTGCGCCGAAGTGGCTTCCGCCGCGAAGGGCGAGGATGTCGACGTCCGTCCCTGGGAGACTCTCGGAGTCAGGGTCGCCGAACTCCACGCGGCTCTTCTCGAGACCTTCGGACTCGAATCGCTGCGCGAGGAACGCCGGGCCGATTTCGGCGACGCGGCGGTCGAGCTCGCTCGCGGCGTGATCGAGGAACTTCGTTCGTCCTCGCGCGACGGCTGGAGTCCCGACGTCGAGCGCGCCGTCGAGTCCCTGTTCGCGTCGCAGGAACGCCTTGTCTCGCTGTTCGCGGGGACCGCCCCGGCGGGACTCGTCCTGCAGCGCGTCCATGGCGACCTGCATCTTGGACAAATATTGTCAAGCGGCGACGCGTGGACGATCATCGATTTCGAAGGCGAGCCCGCGCGAAGTCCGCAGGAACGGGCCGCGAAGGCGCCCGTGGCCAAGGACGTGGCCGGGATGCTGCGGTCCTTCGACTACGCCTGCCGCGCCGGATTGCCTGCCGGAACCTCCCTCGACGGGGTGGTGCGCGCAAAAGCCTGGCGAGACGCGGCGCGTTCCGCCTTCCTTGCCGGCTATTTCGGCGTGCCCGCGGTGCGCCCCCTCTGGCCTGCCGATCCAGCCTCGCGCTCGTGGCTTCTCGCCTTCCACGAAACGGAGAAGGCCTTCTACGAGCTGCGCTACGAGCTGCGCCACCGGCCCGACTGGATGTCGATTCCTCTGGACGGGCTGCTGGCCGCTCGTTGAGTCTGATCGGTCAGGCGGCGAAGCGCGCGGAAGCGCGAGCCCAGTCGAGGATCCCGAACAGGCTTTCGACGTACTTGGGCCGCAGGTTGCGGTAGTCGACGTAGTAGGCGTGTTCCCAGACATCCACCACCAGGAGCGGCTTGCCGATGGGGAGCGCCGCGTTCGACGTGTTCTCGATGGCGAGGAGGCCATCGGAATTCTTCACGAGCCATGTCCAGCCGGAACCGAAGTTTCCGACGGCCTTCGCGGTGAACAGCTTCTTGAATTCGTCCAGGGAGCCGAATGATACGTCGATCGCCTTGGCCAGTTGTGCCGATGGATTGGAGCCTCCCGGCACGAGCGATTCCCAGTAGAACGTGTGGTTCCAGACCTGGGCTGCGTTGTTGTAGATGGCGATCTTCTTCTCGGATGGCCACTTGTCCTGGCTGGCGAGAAGCTGCTCCAGGGAGAGTTCCTCGAGTCCGGTCCCTTCGAGGAGGCCGTTCAGATTGTTGACGTAGGCCTGGTGGTGCTTTCCGTAGTGGAAGGAGATCGTCTCCTCCGAGATCACGGGGGCGAGCGCGGATGCGGGCCAGGGAAGCGAGGGAAGCGTGTGTGACATGTTCTGTCTCCGGGTTGAATTGAGAAAGCGTTGCAAACCTTCAATGACATTATACACAGTCCGAGGTGATTTGCCCGCAACGGAGGGTGATGTCTCTTCGGTGCTCCAATGGAGTTCGGTGGAACTTCGAGCGGGATCTCTACATTTTCCGCAATGGCACCTCTCGCACCAACCGCTCTCGATGCGCACCTCAGCGCCGCTCTCGCCGTGGCCCAGGCTGCGGGCGACCTCGTCCTCGGATTCCAGAAGCAAGGCTTCTATGTCAAGGACAAAGGGCCGATGGATATCGTGACCGAGGCCGATCTCGCCGCCGAGGCGCTGATTCGCAAGGAGCTTCTGGAGCGTTTTCCCGAAGACGGCTTTCTGGGCGAAGAAGGCGGAGAAGTCGCCGGAACCTCCGGGCTGGTCTGGGTCGTGGATCCGATCGACGGGACCATCAACTATGCGCGAGGCATGGCCGAATATGGGGTGAGCATCGGTCTGCGCGCGCCCGATGGCGACGCGGAGCTTGGCGTGATCCGCTTTCCGGCTCTGGGGCGGACCTACTGGGCTGCTCGCGGTGGGGGCGCTTTTTGCGATGGACGCCAGTTGCAGGTCAGTTCAACGGATCGGTTGGAGCGATTCCTTCTGCACAATTCCGATCTCACGCGGACGGAGGAGCCCGCAGCCTTTCTGCACAAGCAGCTGAAGGCTCATGTCCCGCTTTTGGAAAAGGTCCTGCGGTGGCGGGTTTCCGGAGCCGCTGTTCGCGATCTGTGCGAATTGGCCGAAGGGCGGATCGACTGCTTCGTGATCGACCACCATCATGAGTGGGATATCCTGGCTGGCTGGGCCATCGTGCGCGAAGCGGGCGGGGCGCTCATCGGACAAGATGGGTTGCCCGCGACTTGTCGCAGTCCTGGTGCGGTCTTCCACAATGGGCAGTGTGGCGATGCGATCGTGGAGGCGCTTTTGAGCGCCAAACCACGCCGTGCCGTCAAGCCGCGTTGAAGGCTCGTTCGTCGAGGATCATGCGGCGCGTCGGGCTTTCGGCGAACGAGGGGGCTTGGCCAGCGGCCAGCGGGAAGCGCAGAATCGCCTGATCGAGCATTCGTTCGAGCGAAGGGCGAGCCCCTTCCCACGAGATCTCGGAGCGGATGGACAGGCCTTCGGAGGAGGCTTCCCAGGCCATCTCATGGCGGAACTTCAGGAAGATGGTGCCTTCGGACTCGGCGACGAAGCGACCGACGTCGAGATCGAGGAGGCCGATCCGGCTGGTCCAGCTGGTGCGGAAGAAGCCACTGAGAAGCTCGTGGCGCACCCAGGAGGCGTCGTGGCCCTGGATGATGCGCATCGTGAGCGTGGGGGTGGACGTCGCCAAGGCCACGGTGCGCGATTCGTCCCGAAGGAGGTCGAGCCAGCTGGTTGCGGAACCGGGCACGAGGGATGACTGGACAAGTCGCGGCATGCTTTGAAAGGTAAGCAAATCGCTAGTGCCGAGAGGTGCGACGGAATGGCATATTTTCAAGGTGAGCGACCAGCCAGCCATCATCATCAGCTCGACGCGTGGCGAGCCCAGTCTCGTCCTCGCCCTTGTCACAGGCACGGCCGAACGGGTGCTCCTGGAATCGCTGGTGCTCAGCTTGGGGCATTCGCTTGCCTGGTGCGGCGACGCGGCGACTCTAGTCAAGATGGTCGAGACGGTTCGCCCTGCGGTTCTCGTCATCGATTTCGCCGATCTCCGCCCCAAAGGCGCCCAGATTCTGCGCAAGGTCCTGATGGCTCGCCCATCCCTTCCCACGCTCGTCTTCGTCGAGGATGTCGCTCGGCAGGAGGCGTTGGAAGCCCATCGCACGGGCGTGTTCGCCGTCATGCGCAAGCCCCTGCACGAAGACGAGCTGCAGTTCCACCTCGGACACGCTCTGACAACGTCGGCCGAACAATACGACCCCTTGCTGGTGCGTCGCGAAGAACGGCATCTGGTTCTGCGCAACGATTTTTCGATCATCACGCCGGTGGCGAAGTCGCTGGTCGATACGACCCTCTCGCCATGCGATCCTCGCCGCACCCAGGTGATCCTCGGACTCATCGAGATCCTCAGCAATGCGATCGAACACGGCAATCTGGGCATCGACTTCCACGAGAAGCGTGAAGCCTTGCGCGGCTCCTACTTTTTCGATCTCGCGCAGGAGCGATGCCACATGCCACCTTGGTGCGATCGCGTGGTACGCGTCACCAGCGAGGTCCTCCCCGACGAGGGCGTCGTTCGCTATACCGTCGAGGACGAGGGCGACGGCTTCGATTGGAAGTCGCCCCCCGATCCCACGAATCCAGAAAACATGATCGCGCGGCATGGGCGTGGACTCCTCATGGCGCGCCATTCGTTCGATCGCACGGAGTTCAACGAGAAGGGCAATGTCGTCATGCTAGAGCTTCTGCTTCAGCCTTCGCCCACTACGGAGTCACAATGAGTTATCAGGCCATGGCACGCCGCTGGCGGCCACGGCGTTTCGAGGACATGGTCGGCCAGGAACACGTGGCCAAGACCCTGCGGAACGCTCTCGTGCGTGGACATCTGCATCACGCCTTCCTCTTCACGGGGACCCGCGGCGTGGGCAAGACCACGTCTGCGCGCATCCTTGCGCGCATGCTCAATTGCCAGGAGACGGAACCGGAAAACCGCCCTTGCGGAGTCTGTTCGTCGTGCCTGGAGATCGAGAAGGGCTCGAGCATGGACGTGCTTGAGATCGATGCGGCAAGCCACACCGGCGTCGACGACGTGCGCGAACTGCGCGAGCAGCTCAAGTACGCCGCATCGCATGGTCGCTATCGCGTGGTGATCCTCGACGAAGTCCACATGCTCTCGAAGGCCGCGTTCAACGCGCTTCTCAAGATTCTCGAAGAGCCGCCGCCGCATGTCGTGTTCATCTTGGCCACGACGGAAGTCCACAAGGTTCCTCAAACCATCCTCAGTCGCGTGCAGCGCTACGATTTCCGGCGCCTGACTCCGATCCAGGTCCGCGATCGACTCGCCTACATCAGCCGTGAAGACAAGCTCACCGTCGAACCCGAGGCGCTCGAGATCGTGGCGTTGCGGGCCGATGGCTCGATGCGCGACGGCTTGTCCTTGTTCGACCAGGTCTACGCCTACGCAGGCGAGACGATCACGGCCGAGGACGTGCGCCGCACCCTGGGCGTGCCCGATCACGCGTCGCACCAGAGGCTCCTCGACAGCATGGTCCGCTCCGATGTGGCCGGCTCCGTTTCCGAAATCCACCGCGCCCTCGAGCGAGGCGTGGATCCAACCGAGTACCTGCGCGGCTTCGGCGAATTTCTCCGCAACGCGCTGTTCTGCCGTCTGGATGGTCTTCCTGACGGCACGCTTCCCATGCTGCCGGAGCGCCAAGCCGAATTGAAGGCCGCCACCAGTTCGCTTGCCGAGGGTGATCTGCTGCGCTGGGCGCGCATGACCTCCGACGCCCTGTTCCAGATGCGCGATGCCCATCATCCGCGCCTTGCCCTGGAAATGGCCGTGGCGCGCATGGCTTGCCTCGATCGCGTCGCCGATCTTCGCCGACTGCTTGCCGGTGAGGCGTTGCCGACGCTTTCGATCGCATCGGCGGCCCCTCCTCGCGCCCAAGCGCCGATCGAGCCTGCGTCCTTGACGGCACCTGCCGCTTCGCCGCAGGCGGAGGCGCGCCCTGGCCGCGGCCCCTCCTTCCAGCAGGCGGTCGCGCAGGATTCCCGTCTGCACAAACTCGTCGACGATTTCGACGCCACCGTCATCTCGGAGTGAATCGCTCGTGAACATGAATGCCATGATGAAGCAGTTGCAGCAGGTCCAGAAAAAGGTTCTTTCCGCGCAACAGGAACTGGAGTCGGCTCGCATCGAAGGTGAAGCGGGCGGTGGGAAGGTGCGCGTCGTCCTTTCGGGGAAAGGCGATCTTCTCGATGTGAAGCTCGACAAGTCGGTGGTCGACCCGGAGGATCCAGGCCTCCTCGAGGATCTGCTCCTGACGGCGTTCAAGCAGGCTCGCGACGAGATCGCGCGTCGTTCCGAGGAAGTCATGGGCGCCGTGAAGATGCCCGGCATGCCTGGGATGCCGGGATTCCGATGAGCTTGTAGCGGAGTGCGCGTCGACCCTTGCAAAACGGCGAGGGGCGGCGTTAAATTTGTTCTCCCTTCCACGGAATGGTGTTGGGGTTCGTAGCTCAGCTGGTTAGAGCGTCGCTCTGATAAGGCGAAGGTCGATGGTTCGAGTCCATCCGGACCCACTTTCAAAAAGCCAGGTTCTCCTGGCTTTTTGAATACAGGGGGTGATGCCCTCTCGGGGTGAATATCAAAGCCGAAGCTGGAAACAGCCGAAGCGAACGGGGTCTTAGCTCAGTTGGTAGAGCGCCTGCTTTGCAAGCAGGATGTCAGGGGTTCGACTCCCCTAGACTCCATCGAAAAAGGGATCGAGAGATTCCGAAGAAGGCCGGGAAACCCAATGAACAAGCGGGTCCCGGCCTTTTTTGTTTCCAAGCGTCCGAGCGATTCTGAAAAAGCACGTGGAATCCGACTCGGGTGGGTGCCTTTTGGTGCCCTTTCGGATCTCTTCGCCTGGCTTCTGATGCAGAAGGTCTTTCTGGACCGGTGCGCGGCCGGACCGGCCTGACGACGGCGCACCGCGTTGTCAGAAACCGTTCTTCTGCCTGCCGTAGTTCTTCTGCAGCTTGCCGAAGTCGCGGTCCTTGCGGCGAAGTTCGATCGCCGAAGCCTCGTAATGGGCGTTCTCGCGCTCCATGCGCAGGAAATTGTCGTACGCGGCGCGGTTGAGCCGTCCATCCTCGAGCGCGGCGCGCACGGCGCAGCCGGTTTCGTGGAGGTGGGTGCAGTCGCGGAAGCGGCAGGCGCGTCCGAGCGTCGCGATGGAGGCGAACGTCGTGGCGATGGCTTCGGAAGCCTCCGCCATGCCGATCTCGCGCATGCCGGGGTTGTCGATCAGGATGGCGCCGTCTTCGAGCACGACGAGTTCACGGTGCGTCGTGACGTGGCGTCCCTTCGCCGTGTGGAGGCTGATCGCTCCCGTCCTCATCCGCTCCTCTCCGCACAGGGCGTTGAGAAGCGTCGACTTGCCCGCGCCCGAGGAACCGAGCAGGCAGTAGGTGCGTCCTGGTTCCAGGAGCTTCCGCAGCGGAGCGTAGCCGTCGAGGAGGTGGGCGCTGAGGGTGGCTACGGGCGCCGAGGGGATGCGTGCCGAGACCGCCTCGACGATTCCTTCGAGGGTCTGCGCGTCGACAAGATCCGTCTTCGTCAGCAGGATGATCGGGGATGCGCCCGAGGCGAGACAGAGCGCCAGGTAGCGTTCGAGTCGATTGATGCTGTAGTCGCGGTTGACCGATTGCGCGACGAGGGCGTGGTCGATGTTGGCTGCGATGACTTGCCGCTCGCCTTCCCGTCCCGCCGAGCGTCTGGCCAGGAGCGAGGTCCGGGGCAGGACTGCCGTGATCCGCCCTTCGTCAGGTCCGGTGGGGACCACCGCGACCCAGTCTCCCACGGCCGGAAAGTCCTCGCGGCGATGCGAACCGAATCGCATGGCTCCCGTGATCTCCGCCATGGCTTCGCCCTTTTCCAGCGCCACCACGTAGCGCTCGCGGTGCTCGGCGATCACGCGGCCGATGTCGAGATCGTCGAAGCCGCTCTCCGACCAGATCCTGGCGACGTGCGCGTCGTAGCCGTATCGTTCCAGTCTCATCGGGAATCCTCCTTCGTGTCGGCCGGACGTCGGTCATCGCGGCGACGCAGGACGAAGAACGCGTAGCCGTAGCTGCGCGAGTGGCGCCAGAACATCTCGACTTCGTGCTCGCAACGCGCGTACACCGCATCCGCCGCGGGGATTCCCGCGTTCCGCTTTTCGAGTTCGTGCATTCTTTCGAGCATGGGTGAGTAGTAGTCGTCCCACCACGCGCTCTCGGGCAATTCGAAGGAGCCGACCAGCTCGTAACCGGATTCCGTCGCCAATGCGCGGACCTCCTCGATCGTGTGGATGTCCGGGTACACGTCGTCGAACCATGCGCGGAGTTCGGCGGGCGGGGCCTGTTCGAAAAGACACATCTCGGTGAACGCCAGGACTCCGCCGGGCGCCAGCAGGTGTCGGAAGTCCTCCATGCCTCGTGCCAGACCGATCACGAAGAGGGCACCTTCGGCCCACAGCAGATCGAAGCTCGCCTCGTCGAACGGCATGTCGAGCATCGACATCTCGCGCGTCTCGATGGCCAGGTGTTCGCGCGTGGCGGCAAGTTCCAGTCGTTCCAGGGCGGGACCGTGGTTGTCGATCGCGAGGATCCGGGTGCGCAGTCTGCGCGCGAGCAGTCGCGTGGGAAGACCGCTGCCGCAGCCGATGTCGAGGACTCGTGGCTTCGGGGGCAGGGGCGAGGCCAATGCCAGCGCGCGCAACGTGGCATCGGCGCAGCCGGGACCCTGGCGAGGAAGATCATCGAAGAGTTCGTGGAAGTATTCCATCTCGCTGCGGTTGCCTTCGACGTCGCGAGTGAGCATGCGGACCTGGATCACCTCCTTCTCGGAAAGCCCCAGTCCCGTCAGGAAGTCGTGGTGCGCCTGGGGGGAGCGACGCTCGAATTCCGCATGCCAGCGTCGCAGGGCCGCTTCGTCGATGCCGCAGGCGCGACGGAGGCTGGTCCACAACTCCGCGTCGAGTCCGGACGATTCCGGCGGGGACGCGGTGGTGCGGATCATTCCGGCGATCAGGCGCTGCTGGGCTTTCAGCGCGTCGATTTCCTGTCCGATCGCGTGGAGACGTTTTTCGAGGATGCTCGCGTCGTCGCCTTGCGTGTCGAGCAGGCGGGCGATTTCGGCCAGCGGGAGGCCCGTCTCGCGCAGGGCGCAGATGCGTTCCAGGCGTTCGATGTCCTCCGGAGTGTACGAGCGGTAGTCGGCGCGGGTGCGCGTCTCGGCTCGCAGCAGTCCGATGCGGTCGTAGTACAGCAGGGTCGAGCGCGAGAGCCCGAACTGTCGCCCCACTTCGGATATGCGGAAGGTTTCCATGACCACCATCATAGACTGTGAAGTCGTAGTCGGGTCAAGGGGTTCGTTCGTCGTCGCGCCTTCCTCGGCTCCATGATGCCGACATCGCGGCGCAACGCGAAGAGAAGCGTGCTCGAAGCGGGCTGGTCGGATTATCGGAGCATCTGCGCCCTTGGTGCGTCGCTCTTCTGGTTGGCCGCGACGAAGCGTATCCAGTCGGCGGAGCGGACGACGCTCTGCATCCAGACTTCGTCGATGTCGCCCGAAAAATGTCCGTAGGTGCTGGTCAGGCCCAGCGTGTCGATTCCAGAACCGATCAGGAACGGAAGAGTCTTGGGTCCGTTGGGATCGTTGTTGAATCCGGAATCGCTGGCGCGGACGCCGTTCACGTACATGGATACCGTGCTGCCCGAGATGGTCATGGCGAGATGGGTCCAAGTCGCGGTATCGGCGAGAGCGCGGTGGTAGTCGCTTCCCGCCGGAGAACTCCGATATTCGCGTCCCGTCCACCAGGTCATGCCGCCAGCGATCTGGACGTACATCCCTGTGCCGAATCTGCCGTGCCCCATCAGGAATGTATTCGGGCTGGGGGTTCCCAATCGGGCCCAGCAGGAGTAGGTCCGCTGTTCGCCTTCCGCATGGGCCAGGGCGTTGGATTCGGAGCCGGGGAAGGTGATCTGGGTGGATTTGCCGTCGAAGCGTGTCGCGGTGGCGATCACGCCCGCGGTCGGAAGAGTCGTTTCATTCGTACCGGGGAAGGATCCGAGAAGATCGATGGATGTCTTTCCTGAGTCGCCCAGGGGCCACGCGGCGATCCAGCCCTTCGCCGTCGTGAAGGGCTTCGCTGGCGATGCTGCCGGAACGGGGATTCCCCAGCCAAGGATCAGGTCGATCGATTCTCCTGGAGTCTGGAGTGAGTCGATCAGAGTCCACAGTTCGGCGGTTCGAGCCTGGCGATTCCAGGACGCGATCGTGATCGGCAGCGCCTTGCCGTCGATGCTCGAAAGGCGGAGGTCGGAGCCGTCGGCGAGCGCTTGGGCGAATCCCGGCCAGGTGCTGTCGAGGCGTACGAGCAGGGGGAGCTGCGACAACATTGTCGTCAGGCCGCCGGGGAGCGTTATGCGCAGCGTCGACGAGGTGCGGGAGTAGGCGGCCGAATCGACTCCACCCGGCTTGATGTACAGACCGGAGTCGACTGTGATTGAGCTGCTTGTGGTCCGGGCGAGAAGCAGGGAGCCGAACCATCCGGCGGGCATGTCGTCGATCAGGAGCTCCTGCTCGCCGTGGACCGACACAGACCGAGTGAGGCCGGTGAAGTGGAGGATGCCGCTGGTGCCGGGAGGCAGAGCCACCCGCAGCTTGCCGGAAGTCGCGAGCGTGTCGAACGCGCTGTCGACGGGCGACTGCTGCGCGAGGGTGTCGTCGCGCCAACGCGTCCGTCCGCTTGCGGGATCGTAGGCGGAGACGCCCACGCGACCGAAGGGGAGGTCGGTGCAACGGTAGCGGCCGACGGAATCCGTCAGAGATGTCCAGCCGGGGAGACGGGCGTCCCAAGGAGCGAGGGAGTCGGGGCTGCATTCGACCCAGACGCCTTCGGCGGGTGTTCCCGAAGGAGTGAAGATGCGCCCGCTGGCTTGGGCGTTGCCGATGTTGGTGCCATTTCCGGCCACGCGGGAATCGTCGCCGCAGGAGATCAGGGCGATGGACAGCAGCGCGATGGAGGCGTTCATGCGCATGGGCGGTCGTCCTCCCACATCTCGTACTCCGAAAGCGGAAAGAGGGACAGGTTGAGCTGGTAGACGCAGTCGGCCTTGCAGTCGTTCTCGGCCATCTGGACCAGTTCCTCGCGGAGGCCCGCCAGGCGTTCGCAGACCATGGCGTAGGTCTCCTTCGATATGCCGAGCATGACGCCGGACAGATTGCGTCGTCCTGTGGGGATGCCTTCGAGGGACGACGTGGCGAGCTTGAGGCAGCCGCGATGGAACTGGCGCACGGCGGGAAGAGCGATCTCCGGCGGTGTGGCGATCGACTTGTCGGTGGCGTACCAGAGTCCGTCGCCGCGCTTCTCGATCAAGCCGCACTTGTCGAGGAGGCCGATCGAACGGCGGACGGAGGACTTGGAACGGCGCGGACGGAGGCGCTTCCCGAGGGCTTCCCAGTCGCCGGAGTCGGGCCGCATCTCGATCAGGGAACGGATGGCCAGGTGCTGCCAACTGGAGATGATCTGCCGGTGGATGCCGGTGAGCAGGCGCGGCGCGCTGCCGTTGCGTGAGCGCGTGAGCGCGTGCTGGACCTTGCTCCAGGCGACTTCGCGCTCGCGGTCGCGCTTGGCCTGGTTGTACTCCACGAGGGCGATGAAGTAGCTCTTCTCGCCGGCCTGCAGGTCGAGCGCCTCGGCGAGGCGCTCGGCGCCTTCGATGCTGAGGCCGCGTTCGCCCTTCATGACGCGGAACAGGTAGTCGCGCGCCTGGAAGCCCGCGCGCTGCGCGAGGACTCCGTAGGAATACCACCGGTGCATGGCCTTGCGGGCCTTGAACGTGTCGGACAGCCAGGCACGGTAGTCGGTATACTCCCAGACGCGGGGGAGCACGGGGGCGCTGGTCATGTCCTTCGGTGGTGTCATGGCTGGGAAGAAGATCGCTTCCTGATGGGGGCTGGCGCTGGCAGTTGTATCAAGTCCTGTTGTCTATTTCGTGGTCTCGACCGCAAAATGGTCGCAGGCGGGGGGCGTTGGACTTCAGGGCTGGTTTCGAGAGCTCACCTGCGGGGGAAGGATCCGTTTGTTTCGTCTGACGACAACGAGACGGCGGCGTGTCGCCTGGAGTGTTCCAGCCCTCAGTCGTGCCAGCATGCTCGGGGAACGAGCTTCGCAAGTGGGCTCGAGCGAGGTGGTACCAGATGCGGGCAAATCCCGAATGGCGGGGAAATTGATGTCTAGGAACGGGGTTTTATATGCCCGGAATGGACGGTGCTCGGGGAGCTGATGTGGGCTGGTTTTCTTGTGGAGCTCTTTTTCTGGCGAGATTTTGGGTTGGTTTTCTGGCGTAGAGGCTTGATGTGCAGGGGGCTTCTGGACAACAGCGTTGTCTGCAACGGTCGGCGACGGGAGCGGAAGGGGGCCTATGTTCGGCTCATGTTCATCAATGAAGGAGATGAAGCCATGATCCCAACGATCCGCAGACAGTTCGTCGGAACGGTACTGGCCTTTCTCGGTGCCCTCGCATCCGCCCATGCGGGCATCCAGATCGACTTCGACGTCTCGGGTCGCCAATCGTCCGAAGTGACCGAGCCGGGCTGGTCGGCCTGGGTGCCCACGACGTCGGCATCCCTGACCGTGAGCGGGGTCGTGTTCAAGATCGCCAAGTCCGGCTCCGCATCGAACCTCACCACCATCTGGAGCAAGGCGATGGTGCAGGCGCCGAACTACGCGCGCGTCATCGGCGATGCCGTATCGACCGATGCGACCTCGAACGGTGCGATCCAGCTGACGATCTCGGGATTGTCGGCGGGGACGCACAGCCTGCTCGCGTACCACAACAGCACCGACGGCACCCAGTGGGGCGATGTCAGCGTCAGCGTCGATGGTTCCACCAAGGCGTCCGGGGTCACTCCCTCCAAGGGTGCGCTTCTGGTGGACAAGTCGGGATATTCGCACGTCAGCTTCACGGTTGCGTCGGGGAAGACCGTGACCATCGTATACTCGTCCAGCAAGAACGTGCTGATCAACGGATTGCTGTTGGATGTGCCGGATCCCAAGTACCAGGCATCCACTTGCTATCCCGCCGATCGCGACTGGCACGCCGATGGCGATTCCGGCTACATGACACTTTCGTGGAAGGCGGCATCGGGCGCGAAGTCGCATGGCGTCTACATCGGCAACGATTCCGCTTCGGTGGAGAAGGCGACCACGTCGTCGCCTCTCTACAAGGGCTCGCAGACGGGAACGACCTACAAGCTGGTGAATCCCTCCGTGCACAAGACCTGGTGGTGGCGCATCGACGAGACCGACGCCAGCGGCAACGTCACGCCCGGCAAGTTGTGGGCCTTCGAACGCCGACGCCTGGCCTTCCCCGATGCCGAAGGCTACGGACGCTACGCTCACGGTGGACGCGGCGGCAAGGTGATCCATGTGACCAACCTCAACGATGCCGGCACGGGCAGCCTGCGCGCGGCAATCGAAAACAGCGTCGGGCCGCGCACCATCGTCTTCGACGTGGGCGGCATCATCACGCTGTCGTCCAGGCTCACGATCACCGACGCTCGCATCACCTACGCGGGCCAGACGGCACCAGGCAAGGGCATCGTCGTCCGCAGCTGCGGTTTCGGTGCGGCTGGAATCAAGGATTGCATCATCCGCTTCAACAAGGTGCGCGTCGGCTACACGGGCACCACATGGGATGGCACCGGCATGGCCGGCGCCGACTACTCCATCATGGACCACGTTTCGGAGAGCTGGGCGATCGACGAGGGCTTCAGTTCACGCAATGGCAAGAACCTCACCCTGCAGCGCACCATGATCGCCGAAGCGTTGAACGTCGCGAACCACCAGAACTACCCGGCCGGGACCGCCCATGGCTACGCGGGTTCGATCGGCGGCGACGTGGGCACCTTCCATCACATGCTGCTCGCCCACAACGAAGGGCGCAATTGGAGCTTCGCCGGTGGTCTCGACGCGGCAGGCAATTACGCTGGTCGCCTCGACATCTTCAACAACGTGGTCTACAACTGGGGCGGTCGCGCGACCGATGGCGGTGTGCACGAAGGCAACTTCGTGGGCAACTACTACAAGGAAGGCGCCGCCACCTCCATCCATGTGACGCTCAACGCCCAGCTCGAAGGCGCCGGTGCCGGCAGCCAGGCCTACTACTACCACAACAACGTGCTTCAGGCGGCTGGTGGAAGCTTCACCTGCGACGGCACCGACGACGCGTGTGGACGCCAGTATACGCTTTCCAACGGACAGATTCTGAACTGGACGGTCTGGAACGCCAATCCGTTCTTTCCCTCCTACGCGAAGATCCAGACCGCCAAGGAAGGCTACAAGGATGTGCTCTCCGACGTCGGCATGACCATGCCGGTGCTCGACGACCACGACAAGCGCGTCATCCAGGAAGTCCTCACCGGCAAGAACAAGTACAAGGGAAGCGTCTCGGGCAAGTCGGGACTTCCCGATCGCGAGTCGGACGTGGGCGGCTACGAGAGCTATCCCACCACCACGCGCGCTTCCGGTTTCGATACCGACGCCGACGGCATGCCCGACTGGTGGGAGACATTCATCGGAACGAACGCGAAATCCGCTTCCGGCGATGTCTCGGAATCCAACGCCGATCGCGACGACGACGGTTACACCAACCTCGAGGAATACCTGGAGTGGATGGCCACGCCGCACATGGAAGCGGCCGTCGGCAAGACCGTCACCTTCAACATGGCCGACCTCACGCGAGGCTATGTCAGCAGCCCCTCCTGGAAGGCGGGGACGTCGTCCTGCGCCGATCTCGCGGTGAAGGATTCCACTCTGAGCATCACGCCCAAGAGCGCCTGCGGCGTCACGTATCTGAGCTTCACCGTCACCGACAAGGAAGGCTCCACCAAGACGCGCAAGCTCGGCCTGTTCGTCACGGGTTCCCTGTCCACCGAGGTGGTCCGCGAGGTGCGGCGGCCCGAGTGGAAGATCGAGAACGGTCGCTACGGGTTCTACGCGGCATCCGCGGGACGTCTCTCGGTCCGCGATGTCTCCGGACGTCAGGAACTGTCAATCGATCTGGGTGCCGACCAGTGGTTCTCGATTCCCGAGGCCAAGGGCCGCATGCGCGTCGCGACCTTCGAGGGCGAGGGCGTCCACACGAGCCGCCTGCTCACGCCGGTCCTGCGCTGAACTGAACTCCGGGACGCTTCGTTCGATCCGCTAAATGGAAGGTGTACGACATGGACAGATCACGACTTCAAATTCTGACGCTTGCCGCATCGCTCGCGTTTTCCGCCCAGGCGGCGGTGACGCGGAGCATGGAATGGTTGGACCGGGGACTGGTGGCGGTGAACACCAGCGGATCGAATGTGTTCCTCTCCTGGCGCGTGCTGGGAACCGACGCCGCCAGCACGTCGTTCAACCTCTACCGCGACGGGACGAAGATCGCCACCATCGCCGCCGGGGCCGCGACCAACTACGTCGACGCCTCGGGAAGCACCACGGCGAAGTACACCGTGCGCGCCGTTGTCGCCGGCGTCGAGCAGACGGCCGACGCCGCCGTGACGGCCCGCTCGAAGCCGTGGCTGTCCATCCCTCTGAGCAAGCCCGGGACGGGATATGTCGCCAATGACGGATCCACGGGAGACCTGGACGGCGATGGCAAGCTCGAGATCGTCCTGAAGTGGGATCCGTCCAACTCCAAGGACAACTCGCTGTCGGGCGCCACCGGCAACGTCTACCTCGATGGCTACACCTTGGCCGGCAAGCGCTTGTGGCGCATCGACCTGGGACAGAACATCCGCGCCGGTTCGCACTACACGCAGTTCCAGGTGGCCGACTACGACGGCGACGGCAAGGCGGAGGTGATCTGCAAGACCGCGCCTGGAACCAAGGACGGTACCGGCACCTACCTCTCCAAGGGATCGGCCGCGAGCGACAACGATGCCACCGACTACGCGAACTCGTCGGGCTACATCCTCTCGGGTCCGGAATACCTGACCGTCTTTGCCGGCCCCACGGGCAAGGAGCTGGCCACGGTCGACTATGTTCCCGTGCGCGGCACCGTCTCCGGTTGGGGCGACAGCTACGGCAACCGTGTCGACCGTTTCCTCGCGGCCACGGCCTGGCTTGGCAACGGCAGCAAGCCCAGCGCCGTGTTCCAGCGCGGCTACTACACGCGCATGGCGCTCACCGCCTGGGATTGGAACGGCACGACGCTCTCGAAGCGCTGGGCCTACGACGCGGCCACCAAGGGCTCGGAAGGCTATGGGCAGGGCAACCACAGCCTGACGGTGGCCGATGTCGACGGCGACGGCTACGACGAGATCATCCAGGGCGCCTGCGCCATCGACCACACGGGCAAGTTCATGTACCGCACGGGTCTGGGGCACGGCGACGCCTTGCATATGGGCAAGATGGATCCCGACAACTCCGACCTGCTGGTGTGGGAGGTGCACGAGGAGACGAGCGCGAGCTACGGCTACGAGCTGCACAACGCGCGCACCGGCGCGATCGTATGGGGCACGAAGACAGGATCCGACAACGGCCGCGGCATGGCCGGCGACATCGACTCCACCAGCCCCGGATACGAGATGTGGTCCTACGGCGCGAGCGGGATCTTCTCGGCCAAGGGCAAGTCGCTCTCGACCACGCGTCCCAGCATCAACTTTCGCATCTACTGGGACGGCGATCTCTACGACGAGCTGCTCGACGGCACCAACGTCAGCAAGTGGACGGGAAGCGGAACCAAGAGCCTGATGGCCTTCGGAAGCTATCCCGCGGGCAATGTGGTGCTCTCTTGCAACACCACCAAGGCGACGCCCACGCTGGTGGCCGACCTGCTCGGCGATTGGCGCGAGGAGGCGGTGTTCGGCACCACCAACGCCGACAGCCTGATCGTCTTCACCACCACCACGCCGACCACGTTCCGTCTGTACACGCTGATGCACGACCCGGTGTATCGCTGCGCGGTAGCCTGGCAGAATTCGGCCTACAACCAACCGCCGCATCCGGGCTTCCTGCTTTCCGACAAGGCGAAGTGGCCGGTTCCGAGCATCGCGCTCGTGAACGCGCCGACCGGAGGCGTCTCCAACGATGCACCGGTATTCACGACCGGCAAGTCGTTCTCGATTCCCGAAAACACCACGGCGGTGGTGCAGTGCAAAGCGACGGATGCCAATGGCGATGCCGTGACGTATGCGATCGCCGGTGGCGAGGATTCGACGAAGTTCTCGGTCGACAAGAGCACGGGCGCGCTCGCGTTCAAGACGGCTCCCGACTACGAGACGCCTCTCGACAACGGTGCCGACAACATCTACAAGGCGACCGTGGCCGCGAGCGACGGCAAGACGTCCACCACGCAGTCCATCTCGATCCTGGTGACGGATGTTGTCAATGAAAGCGTCTCGGCCGAGCGTCGTTCGATCGACCAGGTGTGGGCGAAGGTGCGCTGGATCGACGTGCGCGGTCAGGTGGTCGCGGTGGACGAGCAGTGGCTCGATTCCGACGCGCCACGCCCCGTGGCACCGACAGGGTTGCGCGGTCTGGCGGTCGCCGAGATCGCGGTCGCGGGAATGCCGTCGCGCACCGTGCGCGTGGTCGCTCCGGGGCGCTGAAGCGCTTCTGATGGCGAAGCTCCTTCCCCGGGGAGGTCACGTTCGGATTGCGCCCTGGTGATGGTGCGGCGCGACCAGACGGGCGTGGCCAATCGCAAGCTCGCCTCGACGAGCACCGACAAGGACGCGAGCTGACTTCGCCGGTGCCGATAGATCTGGTGTCTACAGGCGGCGATTCCGTCGATGAATGGCGCTGATGATCGCCGTATCCAGGCTTGTGATGCGACGGAAGCGTGGATCATCAGTGGGGCGCAACCGATACCGCCATGTGATGACGTGAAGAATCGGTGACAACACCGCCCTTTCCAACGGACGGCGCCTCGTCGGGAAGACGCCTAAGTTCGGCACATGAGTTTCTGAAAGGGAGATAGCATCATGGTCCCGACAACTATCCGTTCCCAGTTCGCCGCAGTGGCGCTGGTGGCATCTGGCATCCTTGCGACCGCCCATGCAGGCATCCAGATCGACTTCGACGAAGCGAGCCGCCAGTCGAGCGAAGTGACCGAGCCGGGCTGGACGGCCTGGCCGGTGGCCGACGTCGCGTCGGAGTCGAAGACGATTTCTGGCGTCACCTTCAAGGTTTCAAAGAATGGGGCGGCGGGGACGAGCCTCACGACGGATTGGGCCAAGCTGATGGTCCAGTCTCCCAACTACGCACGGGTGATCGGCGACGGTCTCACCGTTTCCGGTGGGAATTCCGGAGGTTCGATCAAGCTTGAGATCTCGGGCCTTTCTGCCGGGAGCCACTCGCTCCTCTCCTACCACAACACGACCGACGGCAACCAGTGGGCGGAAGTCAGCGTGAGCGTCGATGGCACGACAAAGGCGTCGAACGTGAAGCCGACCAACAAGGGCTTGATCCTCGACAACGCTGCCTACAGCTACGTCGCGTTCACCGCGACCGCGGGCAAGACGGTCACGATCATCTACACCCCCAATTCCTCGTCCAGCTCCAGCTACAAGAACGTGTACATCAACGGTCTGAAGCTGGATGTGCCCGACCCGAAGATGCAAGCGTCGAAGCCGTCGCCCTCGCACATGGACTGGCATGTGGATGCCGATGCTGGTTCCGTGACGCTTTCGTGGACAGCCGCATCGGGTGCGAAATCGCATGGGGTGTACATCGCGAACGATTCGGCTTCGGTCGACAATGCGACGACCTCGTCGTCGGCGTACAAGGGAGAACAGACCGGAACCACGTACAAGATCTCAAAGCCCTCCGTGTTGAAGACCTGGTGGTGGCGCATCGACGAGACCGATGCCAGTGGCAACGTCACCCCGGGGCAGCTCTGGGCGTTCGAGCCACGTCGACTGGCATTCTCGGACGCGGAAGGGTATGGCCGTTACGCGCACGGTGGACGAGGCGGCAAGGTGGTCCATGTGACCAACCTGAAAGACGCCGGGGCCGGAAGTCTCCGCGAAGCCGTGGAGAATGAGATCGGGCCGCGCACGATCGTTTTTGACGTCGGGGGCATCATCACCTTGAAGGGACGACTCACGCTTGCTTCGGATCGCGTGACCTTCGCGGGCCAGACCGCTCCGGGCAAGGGAGTCGTGATCAAATCCTGCCCATTCGGGATGAGCGGGGCGAACGAGTCGATCATCCGTTTTCTGAAGGTGCGGCTCGGGTACACGGGGGTCACGTGGGATGGAACGGGCCTGCAAGGGTGCCAGCACACGATCATGGATCACTCGTCCGTGAGTTGGACGATCGACGAGTCGTTCAGTTCGCGCGATGCGAAGAACCTCACGTTGCAGCGAACGATGCTCGCGGAAGCGCTGAACGTCGCCGATCACCAGAATTATCCGAAGGGAACGGGGCACGGCTACGCGGCGACTGTCGGTGGGGACGTCGGTTCCTACCACCACAACCTGCTCGCCCACAACGAAGGCCGCAACTGGAGCTTGGGCGGTGGGCTGGCCGATGGGTACTACTCTGGCCGTGCCGATCTCTTCAACAACGTCGTGTACAACTGGTATTCGCGTGCGACCGATGGAGGGGCGCACGAGGTGAATTTCGCTGGCAATTACTACAAGGAAGGCGCCGCGACCAGGTTGCACCTCACGCTCAATGCACAGATCGAGGGCATCGGCAAGGGGACTCAGTCGTTCTACTACCACAACAACGTGTTGCAGAAAGCGGACGGTAGCTTCACTTGCGACGGCACAAACGACAACTGCGGTCGCCAGTACACTCTGTCCAACGGGCAGGTCCTCGATTGGAGCGTATGGAGCAGCAAGCCGTTCTACCCTTCCTACGCGAAGATCCAGACCGCCAAGGAGGCGTACAAGGACGTGCTCTCCGACGTGGGCATGACCATGCCGGTCTTTGACGACCACGACAAGCGGATCGTCAAGGAAACCCTCACGGGTACCTACAAGGCCAAAGGGAGTGTTTCTGGATTGCCTGGCATTCCTGATCGCGAGACCGACGTGGGTGGCTACGAGAGCTACCCCACGACCAACAGGGCATCGGGCTTCGATAGCGATGGAGATGGATTGCCCGACTGGTGGGAGACCTGGATCGGCACCAACCCCAAGGGGGCGACGGGAGATTTCACCGAATCGAATGCCGACCGCAACGACGATGGCTACACGAATCTAGAGGAGTACTTGGAGTGGATGGCCACGCCCCATGTCGAGGCGGTGGTGGGCAAGACGGTCACCATCAATATGTCCGATCTCACCGCGGGATACACGAGCAGCCCCACGTTCAAGGCGGCCACATCGTCCTGCGCGGATCTCTCCGTGAGCGGTTCGACCCTGAGCATCACTCCCAAGACCACTTGCGGGGTCACCTACTTGAACTTCACCGTCACCGACAAGGAAGGCTCCAGCAAGACGCGCCTGCTCGGTCTTTTCGTCACGGGGTCGGTTCCAACGGGAGTGACGCGGCTCGCCCGCCAGCCCGATTGGAGGGTCGAGAACGGTCGATTCGAATTCTACGCGCCCGTGGCGGGAAGGCTCTCCATCCGTGACATCGCTGGGCGTCAGGAGTTGTCAGTCGATCTGAGCTCCGACCAGTGGTTCGTGATTCCTGAGGCGAAGGGGCGCGTGCGCGTAGCGAGCTTCGAGGGCGATGGGATTCGCGAGAGTCGCATGCTCACCCCGGTCCTGCGCTGATTCCAGGGGCAAGTGTTCCGCCTTCTCCTGGATGACAGGGGGAGGCGTCGTACGAATCTTCAAGGAAGGAGTTGGTCATGGCCATCTCGAAATGGATCAATGGAATCGCATTGCCGGCTCTGCTGTGCGTTGCGGTAAGCGCACCGGCCCAGACATTCACATACCCCGTGCAGGAATTCCGCATGGGGATCGGGAACACGAACCGGAACATCGCGATGTCCGCCACGGCGAGCGGCGCTCCTCTCGCGTCTTCGGTCACGACCGGCGAGAGAAGCGAGAAGTGGTATCTGAACTACGTCAGCAGCGGCGTCTACGAGATCGTGAATTCGCAGACCGCCTACGTGGTCACCAACCAGAACGGCAAAGCGGTTGCCGCGCCGGATGTCAACGGGGCCAACCAGCGTTGGAACATCGTGGCCGTATCGAAGGATTTCGAGGGCTACAACCTGTACTACAAGATCGTCAGCAATGCCGATGCGAGCGTGGGGTTGACGTTCGTCCCGAGCGGGAACGAGATCGCTGTTTCCACCTACGGAGGCGACAACTACCAGAAATTCAAGCTGAACCTGGACGGCCTGGAAGGCTTCGCGGCCAACAGTCTGGTGGGAGGAAAGGAGAAGGCGGGAGCCATCGGTGGCCTGCTGGGAACGACGGAATATGTCTCGACGGTGGCGCAATTGGTGGCGGCGCTGAACAAGACTGTTCCTCTGACGGTCGTTCTTACCGCCGACATCGACATGGCCACGCAGAGCTCCAGCAACCAGCGGATCCGCGACGACAAGACGCTTGTCGGGTCGTACGCGAAGAATACGATCTACGACTGCCAGCTCAGGAACGACGACTACAACGGAAAAGACGCGGCACCCAGCAACAACATCGTCATCCGCAACATGAACTTCGTCGCGAAGACGCTGAATTCCACCGGTTCCGGAGTGATCCTTCTCTACGTGTACGGCGGGCGAAACATCTGGATCGACCACAACGACTTCAGTGCGACGTTCGGACAGAACAGCTCCGTCGAAGTCGGCAAGTTCATCTGGATCAACACGCCGGCGGCGAACTGGTCGGATGCGGCCTACAATGGGGTGAACCCCGACTACATCACCATTTCCTACAACTACATGAAGAACAGGTTCTGGACCGTCGCGTTCGGTTCTCAGAACAAGGACGTGAGCCGGTTGCGGACCACCTTGATGTTCAACAAGTGGGAACAGTGCTCGCGCCGCACGCCGCAGTACAGCAATGGCTTCCATCACAACTACAGCGAATACCACACGGTGACGGGCGGAAGCAATCCCAACGCGTCGTCCCAGATCATCGCCGGGGAGGGCTCGCGGGTCCTGAGCGAGAATTGCCGATTCGAGGCGTACAAGGGCAAGGAGATCGACATCGACAGGACCTCGGCGCTCTCCTATTTCGACTACAACTCGTACACCGCGGCCACGACCAGCGCCACGCCCACGAAGATCAGCATCACCACGCTGGGGACGGCATGGAAGGCGACCGACAACTACGGGTATGCACTGGTGCCCGGTTATGACGCGTCCGGCTACGATGTCAAGGCCTTCTGCAACGCCTATTCTGGTTGTTTCAAGTCCTACGACAAGATCAAGTACGTCACGGACGCGGAGGTGATCAAGTACGTCGGCGCGAGACATCCCGCCTCGTTCCTGAAGACGGTCGCGGTCGACAGCTTGAAGACCGGTGCGGTGCTGGATACGGCGTTCAAGTACGTGCTGAAGAACGTGAATAGCGGACGTTTTCTGGCGGTCGCCAGCGCGCTCGCGTCGGATGGGGCCGGTGTCGTGCAACGCGACAGCGCGCAGACCTGGAAATTTTCGGCGGCAGGAGCCGGATACTATTTCCTCCATCCCCAGATCGGCGACGGCAGGACGCTGCGACTGGATCTGGACAGCGGAAAAATCGCCAACGGAACGAAGCTCGATGTCGTGAGCGCTGCGGGAAGCGATGCGCGGATGTTCAAGCTCGTCGCCAATGGCGATGGCTCCTACACGATCGTCACGAAGATCTCCAAGGACAGGAGTTGCATCGGAATCGCGGCAGGATCGACACAGGATGGGGCCGATGCCGTGGAGTGGGAGAGTACGGGATCGCAGGACCAGAAATGGGTTCTGGAGGCCAGGGTGGATCCCATCAACGGTACGTTGATCAGGAATCTGATCGTCAAGGACGTCGAGAATTCCGCGGACTGGAAGATCGCCAGGAACGTGCAGCTGGGGAGCCTCGTCTTCGGCGATCGCGACTTCACCTACGGGGCTCTGCCTCCTGAAATCGTTGGAGCGGAGGCGATCCTGACGGCCTGCGATTCCAAGGCCAGCATCGCGGATCTGGCGACGTTCACGGCCGGGGCGGATGCGACGATCTACGTGGCGCTTGACAGCCGCGTGACGACTATTCCCGTGTGGCTTGGTGCGTGGACGAAGATGGAGTCGAGCGTTTCGAGCAACAATGGCGTCACGTTCAATCTGTACAGGAAGAGTGCGAAGAGTGGCGATGTCGTGACTCTCGGGACGAATGGGCAATCGACCAGCAGTCTGAACTACACGGTGTTCGCGGTGTCGAATGGAACCACCGCGAGTAGGAGGCCGGGAACGATCGCCTCCAGTCTCGCCGCGAGGCTGGATCGAAGTCGATTGGTGGTGCGAAACGAAACGGATGTCGTCGCGACCTTGTCCGTGTTCAGCGTCGCAGGCGAGAAGTTCGGCGAATTCGTGGTCGATGGGAGAGGCGAGTATTCGTTCCCCCTCGGAAAGCCATTGTCGAAGGGAACGTATCTCATCAAGGTCCGGAGCGCGTCCTTCCAGGAGACGACGCCGATGTCCGTGGAGTAGCGCGTCAGTCCTGGATGTGCGCTGCGCAATCGACGTGGCGCGTGGTTCCCCGCCGGGCCATCGCACTGCGAAGGCGGTTGGAAATCCATGCATGAATCGTGTGGAATCGGATCAACCGTGGAGGCAGACATGAACGAGACTAGGACGACGAGACATCGGCGGGATGTCGCGGCAGAAGCTCTAGGGAAGGTGGCCGACCTGATGGTCGCGGTGTTGTCGATGGCTGCCGTCTCGAACGCGGCGCTTCTCATCGACTTCGATATGTCGGGGCGCAATGCGGCGGAAGTCCAGGAGCCCGGATGGATCGAGTGGATCGTCGCCGAGGCCGCGTCCGACTCCAAGACGATTTCGGGGGCAACCTTCAAGTTGTCCGAAGCCGGATCGGGGAGCAATCTCGAACCTGTCTGGTACAAGGTCGGAGTCCAGAGTCCGTACTATGCGCGGCTGGTGTGCGATGGCGTTACCACAGACGCCGCGTCGGGAAGTACAAGACGCTGGGATACAGCTACCCCAAGTCTTGCGTGTGGAGCAGATACCTGTACTCAGGCTATTCGGTGAACAAGGAGGACATCGAACTCGTCCGCGTTCCTCTGACAAGCATCATGCAGATCTCCACTGGAGTCGATGCACGCGAATCGGCGATGGGGGCGGTGCAGGTGTTCCGCGACGCTCTTGCCGTGAAACGTGAGGGAGCATTTCGATGCGAATTGGTTGGACTCGATGGACGCATGATGGAATCTGTATCCGGGAACGGGCGAGTCGAGTTTGGCTCCCTTCGCCCACCGGGAATGTACCTGCTGCGCGTGTCGCGTGGTGGCGGAATCGAAACGACGCTCGTGGTGAAGGCTCGGTAGCGTCTTAGCTGAACGCTGCGAGAAACGTTTCACCTCAAAGGGGACTCGAATGAGAACGTTCCATTGGATTCTTTCGCTGGTCGCCGTCGCAATGGCAGCGGTACAAGGGGCTGAACTCAGGTATCCGGCCCAGGAAGTGAACCTGGGCTGGTACAACACCGTCCGCAGCCTCAATATCAAGGGGACCTCGGCGGGCTCGGGTTTGAACACGATACCGGCAAGCGGCGTCCCGACCCAGAACTGGCGAATCGACTGGATCTCGTCGGGGGTCTACGAGATCGTCAACGTTACGACTGGGCTTCTCGCCACGGGGGATGGCGATTTCGCGATGATCGCGGCGAAGGCGAGTTCAACAGCCCAGCGCTGGAACATCGTCGGAGTCGACAAGGATTTTCTGGGCAACTACCTGTACTACAAGATCGTGAACGTGGGGAGCGGGAAGGCGTTGACGTTCAATGCGACGGGCAACACCACGGGCATGGCTTCGTACAGTGGCGCGACCACGCAGAAATGGCGTCTCGACTGCCGTGGACTCCAGGGGTTTGCCGGGCTTGCGAAGGTTTCGAGCGGAGTGAAGGCAGGAACGATCGGCGGCTTGTTGGGTAAGACGGTTTTTGTCTCGACCGTCGCCGATCTGAAGAGTAATCTCGCATCGAAGGATCCGCTGACGATCGTCGTGACGGCCAACCTCGACTTCAAGTCCCTGAATGATATCCGCGTACAGAGCAACAAGTCGCTGATCGGATCCTGGAGCGCGAACAAAATCTCCGACATCCAGATCATAACGAACGCTTACGGGTCGAGTACGAAGGACAGCAATTCGACGACGCTCGGGGCGCCGAGCGACAACATGATCTTCCGGAACATCAACTTCGCCTCGGTCGCGAAGGAGGATCGAATCCAGATGCAGATCTATTCCGGGAAGAACGTGTGGATCGACCACTGCTCCTTCGTCAGCACCCTCACGAAGGCGATCGACGAGGTGGGCAAGTTCATCTGGATCAATACCCCCTACAACGGATACGACAAGAAACGTAGCCCCGATTTTGTCACGATCTCCTACAACGTCTTCCGCAACCGATACTGGTGCGTCCTGATCGGCACGCTGAACACCACCACGACGGAGAATCGCAACAGCTTGATGTTCAACTACTGGGACAGCAACGTGCGCCGAACGCCACAGATGATGAACGGAAGCTTCCACGAGTACGACAACTACTTCGTTCGCAACACCCCTTCGACGGACAACGTCGGCTACAACAACATCCTCCCCAGCACCGGGGGGCAGGTGTACCTGGAATCGAACCGCTTCGACGGATTCAGGAAGGAGTCGAGCGGCTCGTGGGATGTCGAAATCGTCGCGGATGCTGCGTCGACGGTCGTCGACGTGGGGTCGTACACCAACAAATCGGAAAGCGGCATCTCCTCGACGACTCCTTACACCCTCGCCGCCAGCTCCAGTTGGAAGAAGACGACATGGGTTCCGAGCACGTTCTACGGGTACAAACGTATTGACGCGTACAAGAGCTCCGGAGCCAATGATGTCAAGGCGTTTTGCGCCGCCTGGTCGGGTGCGCAGACTTCCGCCGCGAAGATACGCTACATCACGGACGGTGATCAATCGACGTACGTGGCACAAACTGTCGCAAGCCCGTTCCTGGACGATCCGAAAGTCACCGATGTCTCCGAAACCTCGGGCGTCGTGCGGGGCGATGCCGCGCTCGTGGCGGCGAAGGTGTCCTGGATGGATCTGCGCGGCAAACTCGTGGCCGAAGAGATCCAGTTCCTTGATCGAAACGCCCCTCGTCCGATGGCTCCCGTTGGGCGGAAAGGCCTTCATGTCGCGCGAATCCAGATCGACGGGAAACCCGAATTGGTGTTGCGACGGATTTTGAACATGCACTGAGTGAGTCGAGCAAACCCGGGTCCGTTGGATTGCGCCCCAGTTGACCGCTTCGGAGGAAGAATGATGAACCGATATTTTCGAATTGCGTTCCTGGTCGGAGCTGCGATAACGACCCAGTCCTGGGGGCTGACCCGCAGCATGGAGTGGCTCGATCGCGGCCTGGTGGCCGTGAATACGAGTGGAGCGAAAGTGTTCCTTTCGTGGCGCGTCCTGGGCACGGATCTCTCGCCCACATCGTTCAATCTTTACCGAGACGGAACGAAGATCGCGAGCATCGCCGCGGGTGCCGCGACGAACTACGTCGACGCTTCAGGCAACACGAGCGCCAAGTACACGGTGCGTGCCGTGATCGATGGCGTGGAGCAGCCTGCGGATGCTGCTGTGACGGCCCGCTCGAAGCCGTGGCTGTCCATCCCTCTGAGCAAACCCGGCACCGGCTACATGGCCAACGACGGCTCGACGGGCGACCTCAACGGTGACGGCAAGCTCGAGATCGTCCTGAAGTGGGATCCGTCCGACTCCAAGGACAACTCGCAGTCCGGCAATACCGGCAACGTCTACCTCGATGGCTACACGCTGGCGGGCAAGCGCCTCTGGCGCATCAACCTGGGGCAGAACATCCGCGCCGGTGCGCACTACACGCAGTTCCAGGTGGCCGACTACGATGGTGACGGCAAGGCCGAGGTGATGTGCAAGACCGCGCCTGGAACCAAGGACGGTACCGGCATCTACCTCTCCAAGGGATCGGCCGCGAGCGACAACGATGCCACCGACTACGCGAACTCCTCGGGCTTCATCACTTCTGGGCCGGAATATCTGACTGTCTTCAACGGGGCCACAGGCAAGGAAATGGCCACTGTCAACTACGTCCCGGGGCGTGATCCCGCCAATGGGTGGGGTAAGAGCTCGGAAAGCACCAATCGCGTGGACCGCTTCCTGGCGGCTACGGCATGGCTGGGCAATGGCGCCAAGCCCAGCGCCGTATTCCAGCGCGGCTATTACGGGCGGATGGCGATCACTGCTTGGGATTGGGACGGTGCCGCCCTGAAGCAACGCTGGTACTACAATGCCGCGTCGTCTGGAAAAGAATGCTACGGGCAAGGAAACCATAATCTGACGGTGGGGGATGTCGACTTCGATGGGTACGACGAGATCGTCCAGGGAGCGTGCGCCATCGATCACAATGGGAAGTTCATGTACCGCACCGGCTTCGGGCATGGTGACGCGATGCATCTGGGCAAGATGATCCCGAACAACGACACCCTGATGGTCTGGGCGGTGCACGAAAGCGACAACACCCATGGCGAGGAACTGCACAACGCACTGACAGGACACGTCTACTGGTACAACGCATCTTCGGGTGACAACGGGCGCGGAATGGCTGGCGACATCGATTCCAACTACACGGGCTACGAAATGTGGTCGTTCGGGCCGGTGTCCAATGTTTCGGGAAAGCAGATCTATTCTTCGCGTCCCAGCATCAACTTTCGCATCTACTGGGATGGAGATCTGTACGACGAGATTCTGGACGGCACGACGATCACCAAATGGACGGGAAGTGGCACGAAGTCGATCATGACTTTCGGGAGCTATCCGGCTGGCGACGTGGTGGTTTCCAACAATACTACGAAGGCGACACCCACGCTGGTGGCCGATCTTTTCGGTGATTGGCGCGAGGAAGCGGTCTTCGGTACGACCAACGCCGACAGTCTGATCGTTTTCACCACCACTACGCCCACCACGTTTCGTCTCTACACGTTGATGCACGATCCGGTGTACAGATCTGCAGTCGCGTGGCAGAATTCCGCATACAACCAGCCCCCGCATCTCGGCTTTCTTCTTTCCGACAAGGCGAAGTGGCCGAAGCCCAACATCACTTTGGTGAACGCTCCGGCTGCCGCGACCGGAGTCGAGAAGAGGCCCGCAGAAGCGCCCTATATCGCCGGGGCGACCGTTCGAGCCAGGATCACTTGGATCGACGTGCGTGGTGTCGTCATTGCCGAGGAAGAGCAAATGCTGGATCCGCAGGCCCCTCGTCCAACGTTGCCAGCAGGCTTTCGCGGGGTTGGCTTCGCCAGGGTGAGCATGGAAGGAAGGCCCTGCTTGACCATCAGATCGCTGCAGTTTCGGCCCTGACAGAGTGAAGCGAATCATGGCTTCTTGAGGCCGGGGTTCGCTTGCTGCCAGGAGTTCATGGAAGCCATTCAGGCATTCGAATCCTGGGCAGTGACGATGAGGTGCCGATGCGGGCTATGGCGTTGGCGCGAAGACGTGCCGATGGCTGGAGAGTCGTGATGCTTCAAGGGAGGCTCCGGTTGGAGCCCTCGTGGCAGTTAAGGTGTCCGGGTTGGCAGCTACTTCACGGGGTGTGCGACAGATCCACCAGGCTTCTGGTTCGCCCCGACCAGGCGTATCCAGTCCGGGCTGCGCGCGACGCTCTGCACCCACACCTCCTCGATGTCGCCGACGAAGTGGTTCGTGGTGCTGGTAAGTCCGAGGGTGTCGATGCTGGTGCCGATCAGGAAGGGCGCCGCGCGTCGGCCGACACTGTTGCCCCAGAACAACGAGTCGATGTACTGGCGAGTGCCATTCACGTAGAGGGCGATCGAGGATCCGGATACCGTCAGTGCGAGGTGCGCCCAGGTGCCGGTGTCGGCAGGAGCCTTCAAGTAGTCCCAGCCGCTTGGAGAGGAGCGGGATTCCTGGGCTGCCCAGATTCCCGAATCACCCGTCCCATCGAATTGGATGTTCGGCCCGTACAAGCCGTGTCCCATGACGTGCCCCCTGCTTGTCGAAAGAGCGGGGCGTGCCCAGCAGGTCCAGGTGAACGGCCCTCCTTCTGGGAATGCGAGCGCGCCGGTTTCGGAACCGGTGACGATGATCTGGCTGGAGTGGCCGTCGAACCGGCTCGCCGATCGGATGACACCTGCAACTGTCGTGAGCTTGCTGATCGTTCCTGGGAAGGCGTCCAGTCGGTCCATTGCCGTGCCGCTGGTGTCTCCCAGAGGCCACGCTGCGATCCAGCCACGGTCGGTGGCGAATGCGGGGACTGGATGCGATCCGGGAACCGGTACGCCCCAGCTCAGCACCGCTTCCACCGAATCGCCCGGGGCTACGAGGGTGTCGAGAATTGTCCACAATGCGCCGGTCCGGTTCGCGCGGTCCCATGCGGCCACGGTGAGCGGAAGAGCCTTGCCGCCTGCGGTGGAGAGGCGAAGGTCGCTCCCATCCGGCAGCGATGCCGCGAATCCTTGCCAAGAACTGTCGAGGCGCAGCAGTAGCGGAAACTGGATCAAGTCGGAGGCGAGGCCGCCCGCGAGAGGGACGCGCAGGGTGATCGATCGGCGCGTGTATCCTGCGGAATCGATCCCTGCGGGATCGACATGGAGATTGGAGTCCACCACCGTGATGGCCGTGGTGGAACTGGCCAGGCGCAAGTCGCCTCTCCAGCCTGCTGGAATGCCGGTCAGTTCGAGGATCTGGTCGCCGTGAATCGATAGCATCGTGGGAAGGCCCGACAGCAGGATGATGCCGTTCGTGTTAGGCGGTAGAGCTACGTACAGGCGGCCTGGGGCGGCGAGGGTGTCGCGAATGGAGTCCTGGGATGGGGCGCCGTCCATGTTGACTTCATGCCAGTGCGTCAACCCCGATGCAGGGGAGTATGCCGCCACTCCCACGTGGCCGGTTGGCAGGTCGGAGCAATGGTACCGCCCGTCGTTGTCGGAAACAGTACTCCAGTTGTCCGGGCGTGCATTCCACGCGGGCGTCGAGTCGGGGGTGCATTCCACGATCACGCCGGGAGCGGGGGACCCATCCGGATTCAAGACAATTCCTGTCGCAGTGTTGTTGCCGATGATCACGCTGTTGCCGGCGACGGTGTTCTGCTCGCCGCACGAGGCGAGGAACAGCGCGATCAGGGGAATGGCCCAAACGCGACGAATCATTGCGGATCCTTTTCGTTGCACGACTCGGCGAGAGGGAAAGCTGCGATGGTGATCTGGTAGACTTGGTCGGCACAGTCGTCGCTGTCGGCGAGCTTCGCGAGTTCCTCGCAGAGCTGTTCGATGCGCTTGCGCGCCAACTGATACGTGCTCGGCGAGATCCCCAAGGTCAGACCCACTACGCTGCGACGATCCGACGGCACCGCATCGAGGGATGCGCTTGCCAGGCGAAGACTGTCCCGGTGGTACTTCTTCACGGCGGGCAGTCCGACTTCGAACGGAGTGGCCAGCGATTTCTCCGTGGCATGCCAGAGCCCATCGGGGCGGTGCTCGATCAATCCTCCGGCTTGAAGCCTGTTGATGGATCGGCGCACGGACGAGGCGCTTCGCCGCGGTACCAGCCGTTTGCCCAGTGCACTCCAGTCACCGGGGTCGGGATGCATTTCCAGCAGGGAACGGACAGCCAGATGGCGACATTCCGAGAGGATTGCGCGATGCACTTCGGTGATCTGCCGCCGTGCCGCCGTGTCGCGCGATCGTGCCAAGGCGTGTTGCGCCTTGTTCCATGCCGCATCGCGTTCTTCGTCGTTCTTGGCCTGGTTGTGGCGGACGAGTGCGATGAAGTAGGCCTTTTCTGCAGGCTTCAAGTCCAACGCGTCCGCCAGACGCTCGGCGCCATCCATGCTGAGGCCTCGTTCCCCTCGCATCACGCGCATGAGATAATCGCGTGCCTGGAAGCCGGCACGCTGTGCGAGAACCCCGTAGGAGTACCAAGGATAGACAGCCTTCTTGGCCTTGAATGCATCGGAAAGCCAGGCTCTGTAGCTGACGTAGTCCCATATCTGAGGTGCGAGTTGAATTCCCGTGTTCGTGTCCTTGGGAGAAGTCATGCAGAGAGCAAGATCACATCGGAGAGAGCATCCTCGCGCCTGGTTTTTCAATGGCTGTTGTCCATTGTACGCTATTCGGATTCCAGATGGAATCAGAGCCTTGCAAGTGGTCGGCTTCGCCAACTACGGCTCGGACTACAGCGCAGCCATCACCGGCGGCGGCTAATCGGATCCGGTGGCGGAGATCGTCCCGAAGACTGGGGAAAGCTCCACGTCGCCTACCACCACAACCGGTTCTCGATGCTGATGAACGAGTGCTGTCTGGAACGGCGCGATGCGGAGCCGAATGTGCGTGATGGACAACGCCATCTCGTCCGGAAACTCGAAAATGCGCATCGAGGAGCGGCTTTTGGACAACATTGGGTATGACGAGACAACGAGGCATCGGCATGTCGACAGCGGTGACCGGCGGTATCCCGTACACTTCGGTAGGCGATCGCTTCCAAGGAGCCGTGAAGAGCATGAGCCGATTCATTCTGCCCGCAGTCTTGGCCCTCTATGCCAGCCTCCATGCCGCCGAGGCTCCCTTCAGCGTCAAGTCGGGATTGTTCAACCAGGCCGACTCCGTCGATCTGGGACTTTCAGCGGCGACTGGAACGGAGACTTTCACCATTTTCAAGCCGGGGACTAGCGACGACCACTACGCCAACGGTGTGGTGATGATCGGGTTCAAGGGGTACCTGTACTGCATGTGGCAGAGTTCTGCCGTCCATGAGGATTCCGCCGACACCTGGGTCGCCTACAGCCGCAGCGCCGACGGCAAGACGTGGTCGGTTCCGGCGAAGATCGCGGGACCCGGCAGTTCCGACTACAAGACCTCTGGCGGCTGGTGGGTGAACGGCGATACGCTGGTCGCCTACGTGAACGTGTGGCCCACCGCGCTTTCGCCCCGCGGTGGCAACGCCTACTACGCCACGAGCCTCGATGGCCAGACCTGGAGTTCACTGAAGACGGTCACCATGTCGGATGGCAAGGCGATGGCGGGCATCATGGAGCAGGATCCGCACGCCATTTCCGGAGGGCGCATCGTCGGGGCCGCGCACATGCAGCCTGGCCTGCTCGTCACGCCCATCTACACGGACGATCCGTCCGGAGTCCGCGGCTGGAAAAAAAGCACCTACACCAATCTCTCCGTATCGAGCAACGTGTCGCGTGAACTCGAGCCCAGCCTCTACCGCCGCGCCGACAGCGCGCTGGTGATGGTCTTCCGGGATCAGAACACCACCTACGTCAAGCTCGCCTCGATCAGCACCGATCGCGGAGCGACCTGGAGCGCGACGGTCGAAACGGCCATGCCCGATTCGCGCGCCAAGCAGAGTGCCGGCAACCTGCCCGACGGCACATCGTACCAGGTCAGCAACCCGGTGGTGACCAAGCGGCGCAGCCCTCTGGTGGTCACGCTCTCGAAGGACGGGAAGACCTTCGACAAGGCGTACACTCTTCGTACGGGCGGAAGCGATCTGCAGGCCCAGAAGTGGACCGGCAAGGCCAAGACGCTCGGCTACAGCTATCCAAAGTCGACGGTGTGGGGCGGCTACCTGTATTCGGCCTACGCCACGAACAAGGAGGACGTGCAGTGTACCCGCGTGCCTCTCACGAGCATCCAGCAGATCTCCACGGCGGTCGAGCGCCGGGTTGCATCGGCGCCGTTGGTCCGCACCTTCGCCGACCGGCTGGTCGTCGAACGCGACGGCGCGCTTCGCTGTCAGATTCTGACTATTGACGGTCATGTTCTCGATGCCGCTTCGGGAATGGGGCGCGTCGCTCTCGGTGGCGCGCTGCGCACCGGCTCCTACCTCCTGCGCATCCGGTCCGTCGACGGAGACGAGATGCAGGTCGTCACGAAGGTCCGCTAGTCGTCCAGCACCGAGGTTCCCCATGCGTTCGATCAAGTCGGCGATTCTCGCCATTCCGTTCGGAGCCGCGCTCGCGGTCCATGCCGCGCCCAGCTTCGATCTCGTGGGCTTCGCCACGCAGAACGGCGGCACGACCGGCGGGCAGGGAGGCGATACGGTGGTCGTCAAGACCTACGCCGACCTCAAGTCCCACGCGGAGAGTTCCACGAAGGAGGTGATTCTCGTGGAGGGAACCATCTCCAACGGCACCGCGGGCGGGCAGATTCGCGTGAAGTCGAACAAGTCGATCGTCGGCGTGGGTAGCACCGCGTTCATCAGCGGCGTGGGCATCGACATCTCGAGCCAGAACAACATCGTCATCCGCAACCTGAAGATCACCCTGGTGGGGACGTCCACTCCGGCGAACGTCAACGGCGGCGACTGCATCGGGATCAGCGGCACCAGCAAGAACATATGGATCGACCACAACGAGATCTACTCCGAAGATCCGAGCGTACAGACCGACAAGGACAAGTACGACGGTCTGCTCGACATCAAGGGGCAGACGGGCTTCATCACGCTCTCGTGGAACTACCTGCACGACCACCACAAGGGCGGACTCGTGGGCGCCGCCGACGACGACATCTACGTCGACCGCAAGGTCACGATGCACCACAACCACTACAACAAGGTCCTGCTGCGCGTTCCCATGTACCGCGGTGCCACGGGGCACTTCTTCAACAACTACATCGTGGGCGCGAAGGACGCGACGGAGATCCGCGCCAACACCTGCCTGCGGGTCGAGAAGAACTACTACGAGTCGCTGGAGTATTCCATCTACACGCCCACCGACGCGCCGGGCAAGGCCGAGCGCATCGACAATGTCGAGGTGAAGCGGACCTCGCGGGCCTATCCGTCGGCGTGTACGGTGGATATTCCCTATTCGTACACGGGAGCACTCACTGCCACGACCAACGACGTGAAGACGATCGTTCCGCAGTACGCTGGAGTCGGCAAGATCGGCGTCTCGAGCCCGCCTGTCGGCGTCGCGCGATCGGCGCAGGATCCGGTGCTGGCACGCGTGGAATGGCTCGATGTGCGCGGCAATGTGCTGGGAAGCGAAGAGCAGTGGCTTGATCCGTCGTCGCCGCGTCCGGGGCGCTTCTCCGCTCCGTCGAGCGTCCAGTTGGCACGCGTGACGATTCCAGGACGTACTCCCGAACTTGTCCGCGTCGTCGCGATGGAACGCTGAAGTTCACATGCGTGCCACGACCGGACGTCTCCTGGTCCTGTTGACGGGAGGCTTGTCCGTCCATGCCGCGGACGTGCCATTTTCCGTCAAATTGGGTCTGTTTGATCTCTCCGGATGGTGACGAATTTCGTCTTGTTGCCGCGATGCGATAGCCGCTTCCGCACATGAAAACGCCTCCGTGCGCGGGCACGGAGGCGTTGGGTGCCGATGCGGAATTCCCCGGGCGGTGGAACTCCGTCGGCTTTCAGATCGGATCGCAGGCATCCGATCGGGGGGCGTGTCAGAAGTGGCTGATCGTTCCGCTGCTGGATGTGCCTTGGCTGCGGACCCGGTAGAGGAACGTCCCCTTGCCGAGCCCGCCGAGAGGAATCTCGAACGAGCGGCTTGCGAGGAATGCTGGAACCCGTTGCGAGAGGATGCTCCTGCCGTCCAGGGAGAAGAGCTCGACATGCAGATCCTCCGCGTTCTCGGAATGGACCACCAGCGACGTGCTGGTCGTGCGCACGGAGAGCTTCGGTACGGTGGAGCGTTTCCCGACGCCCGTGGCGGGAGAGCCAAGAGCTTCGTGCAGGATGGCCGCGATCGAGTCCTGACCCGCGGCACCGGGAACGACGCCGTCCGGGACCAGACGCGACAGATTCTGAAAGCGCGCGTTCACGTCGATCACGGAAACGGACTTCGCCGCCGCCACCTTGGCGAGCGCTGGAAGGATCTTGTCCTTCAGCGTGGTGGCGTCGACCGTCGAACTGGACTTGAAGACGGGCGGAGGCAGGACCAGGCGGACATCGGGCTGGGGTTTGATCGTCGCGAGCGAATCCAGCAGATTGGACAGATCCTGCTCGAAGGCGGTCTGGTTCCACCCGCTCGCCGATGCGTCGTAGGTGCCCAGCATGATGGTGACGACATGGGGCTTCCAGGCCCGCAGGCTCTTCAATCGGGCCGCGGTGAGGATCGGGGTCTTGCCGTTGGAGCGGATGGATGCTCCGGTCGCGCCGAAGTTCTGGACCAGGGTGCCCCAGCCGAAGAGTCGCCCGAGCTGGACGGGGTAGGTGAGGGAGTCGGCCCAGGTCTTTCCGGTCTTCGCGTGGATGATGGTGGGTGCGTGGTCGGTGATGCAGGCGATGCGCTTGGACATGCTGGCGATACCGCGGTAGTAGATCGCCGCGAGCGAGTCCATGCCCGCGGCGTTGGGGTGCACTCCGTCGGAGAATACTTCGGAGTGCGCGAGGAGCGGCGTGTTGGCGTCGATGTAGGCGAGCTTCTTGGCTTCCGCGACCTTCTTCTCGATGGGAAGGATGTTCTTCACCATGACGCCGTTGACGATTCCCAGGCCGTTGGTGAAGATCGGGGGTGGCAGGACAGGGATCACGACAGGCTTCGAGGGCGCGGACCCGGCCGTGTCGATGAGATCGGAATAGTCCGCTTCAAAGTTCTTCCCGTAAGTGGGCCAGTTGGCGTCCTTCGTATCGTTCGTTCCCATCATGATGGTGACAGCGTCGGGCTTGTACTTCCACAAGGCGTCCCAGGGTCCCTTGGTCCAGATGTTCACGTTGGTGTTGCGCAGAGCGGTGGCGTGGGACGAGCCTGCGGCGTACACGTCGAAGCTCGGCCCGAGGAGGATGATCAGGTTTTCGTCCGGGAATCCGGATTTGACGATGCTGTCGCCGATGCAGAACAGCTTGATCGCCTTGGCGGAATACACCGTGAAAGGGATGGCCAGGATCGCGATGGCGGCGAGGCCGAATGTCTTTCTCATGGAGCGACCTTCCTGGGATGGTTCGGGATCAGCGGGAGATGGGCTGGAGGATCCGGCTGGTGCGGCTGTCGTCGATGCCGGCGAAGCTCGCGACCAGAATCCGTCCGCGGCTGGCGGGGACGGCGATCCAGGTGTCGGCGGGCATGAGCAGTTCGGCGACCGAGCGGCCGTCGATGTCGCGCACGGAAAGCGTGCCCGCCACCGGCGAACGGCACCAGGAGCGATCGGCATCCATGCGCCAGGCGAGATCGCGGGATGGTTTCGCGTAGTCCACGCCCACCGTCTTGGCTTCGCGCAGCACCAGCGCCCAGTGCGTGGTCTTGTTCGGAGGGGTGAATGCCACCTTCTTCGCGCTCGCCACCTCGGTGGAGGCCGCGGTGGTGACAGTTCCCGTCTTCGTGTCGATCCACCGTGTATCGTAGCTGCCTGCCGCGAGGTTCAGGGTGAACGCCGTGCCTTTCATGGTGTACACCAGATACTGCGCGCCAACCTCGCCAAGGCACCACGTCTTCGTGGTGTCGCGCGTGGTGAGCAGGGCGTCCTGCGGGGCCATGCGGTGGAAGACAACCTCCTTGTTCATGATATCGGTCAGGATGTCAATCATCTTCGCCTGCTTCTTGTAGGGGTTCTCGTCTCCGAAGAAGGGCATGCCCTGCTCGCCCCGCACCACCAGGGGATTCTGCGAATGCCCTGCCCAAGTGAAGCTCGAGGCCGCGGTGGCGCAGGCCCAGGCGGCAGGCGCCACCACGCTGTCGACCAGCCCGAGCTTGGTGTGCCAGTAGCGGCGCCACAGGGCGTTTCCTTCGGCCATGAAGACGGGTTTGCCGGTCACGTACCCCGCGAGGCTCGCGTAGTGGTGCGTCCATGCCTCGCCCCAGTAGGGACGGTCGACGGTCTTGTCGGTGGAGGCGATGAGGTGGTTCTCCACGGCGGCGAAGGTGTATTCGGAACGCGAGTACTCGTTGGTCTTCGGGTTCTCGTCCTCGTAGGTGCGCAGGTGGTTGAAAACGTCGTATTTCTGGATCAGCTGCGCCCAGCCAAGCTCGTAGGCGCTGCGACTGCCGTCGACTTCCCAGTTGTAGTTCCAGCCCGCGATGTTGGCGTAGGGAGCCAGACGCGCCATGACGTACTTCACATAGAAGTCCTTCTCGGTGGACGAGAGCTTGTCCCACGATGCGCCGGCGTTCTGTCCACCGTCGAATCCCACGAACATGTGCAGGCCCACGTCGCGATCGTTGAACCAGCGCAGATGGTCTTCCATGAGCTTCCAGATGTCGAGCTGCATGGTGGTCGTGGCCTGGCCCTGCCGATAGATGCGTACCGAGTCCTTCGTCATCGCGGGAGCGTCGGAGTCCTTGTAGTAGGCGCCTTCGCAGCACAGCGGCATCAGCCAGTTCACCTGCAGGTGGTTGTAGCCGTTGTCGATCAGCGGCTGGTAGACGTTCTTCGTGATCCAGCCGAAGTCCTGGGCGAGCGACCCGGTTCCCGATTCGTAGTACGATTTGAGATAGACAGGATCCGTCCCATTGTAGGCGAACCAGCGGGGGTTCTTCGCGTAGGCCTTGATGATGCCCTTGCCCGCGTTCGCGCTCACGACGTCGAATGTCCCGTTGCCGCCGGTGGTGCCGTCGCTCCAGGTCCAGACGTAGCTCCAGGTTCCCAGCTCCTGGGGTAGGAAGCGGATCTTCCACACGGTGCCCGAACCCTTGTTGCCGCCGCCCTTGCCGTCGCCGTCGAAGAACCCCTGGAAGGTGGTCTTCTTGCCGCTGGGCGACGTGTAGGTGGCGCTGAGCGTCACGTCGACGAACCGGTTGGAGTAGCTCTTCGTGTTGGCGATCGACGCCTCGAAGGTGCGGTAGAGACCCACTTCGGTGGCAGCTCTCGCGGGCGCGAAAAGCAGGAAAGGCGCCAAGGCACCTGCGAGGACGATACGGTGCAGCGTGTTCATTGCCAATGACTCCCGTTTGCAAGGAAGGCGGAGACGCGATGCGCCTCCGCCCGTTGGGTTTGAGGCGTTACCAGCGCACGAAGAATCGCCTGGATCCCATCTCGACACCCTGTTCGCGGATCGTGTACACGTACACGCCGGGCGCCATGCCGAGCGAGCGGATGGCCGATGCCGGAACCTCGCCGGCGGCATCGAGAAGGATCGTGCGGGTTCCCAGATGCGCGCCGGAGACGGAACGGATGGTCAGATCGACCTCGCGCGCCGTCGTCTTCGGTTCTTCGCGCTCCTGCACCCCCACCGTCGATTGCACCGCGACGTCCATGTAGTCGGTGCGGGCGAGCTCGTTGAGGTTGGTGTTGAACTGGATGCGGAGCTCGTCGCCCTTGAGGATCGTGACGTTCTTGATCGCGCGGGTGTGCATCTTCTCGTCGTTGCCCGAGGAGCTCCAACTGTCGATCTTCTTCTCGTTCACGTAGAACGCGTAGGTGCTGGTGCCATCGGATTCGTCGTAGTAGGCGACCGTGACGTTGCTGATCGACGTGGGGCCGTCCCAGACGCTGCTCATGCTGCCGGGACCGGCTTCGCCCGCGACCACGGCGTTGCCCGAGGCGGTGAAGTAGACGCCCGTCTGCTCTTCCCAGAAGGCGCGGCCGTTGCGCACCATCTTCTCGGCCTCGGTCTTGCCCGCCTTGGACAGGATGACGTCGGATGTGAAGTTCCATGTGTCGCCGTCGACCGCGGTGCCGTTGGCGTCGATGGTGGCGACCTTCCAGTAGTACTTGACGCCGTACTTGAGTCCGGTGGTCGAGAACTTCGGAACGCTCACCTGGCCGACCAGGTCGGATTCCGTCAGATTGGCGCTGGTTCCCAGGTACACCTTGTACTTGGCGCCGCCGAATCCGGGGACCCAGGTCAGTACCAGCGGGAGCATGGTCGTGCGGGCCGAATCCGCGACCCGGAGCACGGAGTGGAGTTCGCCGTTCACCGGGAACGGGCGCGAGGCCTTGGCCGGTGCGGTGCGGAAGTGCCACTGCAGGCCGGTGATGTTCTTGTCGGTGCGGTTGGCGTCGACGCGCCAGAAGTATTCGGTGGCGGGCTGGAGCGTTCCAGGATTGAAGGATCGCTTGGCGACATTCGTCTTGGTCATCGAGCCGATGCTCGTGCCGAACCAGACATCCCACGAGGTGACGTTTTCTGTGTTGGTCCAGGTCAGATTGCTCATGCCCTTCCAGACGTTCGCCGCGCCGTTTCCGGGGGTGGGGAAGTATTCGTATTCGAGGCCGTACCTGGGGCCCACCGAATCCTTCACGATGGTGGGGACGTTCTTGGCGCTGTCGAGCGCGAACGCGTAGTCGTAGTAGTAGGCTGGATCCCACGACTTGCCGGTTCCCGTCATCGTTCCGGTGCAGCTGTTGAAGATGTTGCCCACGCTCTTGGCGTCGGCGTAGTTCCCTGACGTGGCGATGCTGGTGTACATCTGGTTCAGGGGGCTGGGGACCTTGTCGAAGTAGTTGTTCTCGACCAGCAGGCTGGCGCCGGTGTGGTAGCCGATGCAGTACGACGAGATGTTGGTGTAGTAGTTGTTGAACACGTGGCCCATGCCGTAGCCGATGCGTGGATTGCGCTGCGTGTTGTTGTCGAACCAGTTGTGGTGGTAGGTCGCCTTGCAGCGGCCTGCGTCTTCCGGGTGCTGGGTTCCCGAGTTGACCAAGGTGACCTTGTCATGGTTGTGGAACTTCGTCCAGGACGTGGTCATGTAGTCCGAGCCGATGGTGAAATCGAACAGTCCATCGTTGGAAGCCGACAGGTCGCAGTGGTCGACCCATACGTGATGGGTTGTCCGCATGGCGATCGCGTCGGGGACGCCGTTCTTGATGGTCATGTTGCGGATGATGATGTTCTGCTTGCCGTTGACATTGAATCCGAAGCCGTCGAGCGTGGCACCGGATCCGACGCCGACGATGGTCTTGTTGCTGGCGACCTCGACCATGCCAGATCCGGAGAAGGAGCCTTCCACCAGGATCACGTACGGATCTGTGAGCGCCGCGTACTTGACGAGGTCCGCCTTGGTCTTCACGCGGACGACGGTGCCGTTGCCGCCTCCGTAGGTGCCGTTCTGGTTGATGTCGTCGTAGGCTGCCCAGCCGATGGGACCGTCCGCGGCGAACACGCTCGTAGCCAGGGAGAGCAGTAGGGCCAAGCCGGATTTTCGTCTTGTGGATTCGCCGCATTCGTGCGTTGCGCTCATGGTTCACCTCCGTGTCAGTCGGGCGTCGCGGTCAGCGGTACTCGCCAAGGAGCGCGCGACGGTCCGGTTGCGTAGTGGGGAACATAGGGGCGGGGAGTGGGCAGTCGCAGAGGGTTTCAAAGTGCTGCTGTTGTCTGGAATCGGATTCGTTGTGCGATCGTAATGCTGGATGAATGCGGCAAACCCTTTGTTTAAAAGGTCTGCATGGTGGGAGTGATGGTGGCAATCGTATGTCACCCTTGCTCATGGGCGTGCAATCACGGGGCTGGTAGGCAACGCGAATTCGATGCTCCGACACGTTGATGCGAATGCATGGACGATTGGAGTCGATGCAACAATCTCCGGGATCGCTCGTTGCCGCGCCTGGAAGTGGCCGAAGCGGCTATTTCACGAGGTGCGCGTGCGGCGATGTCTGCGCCTGGTTCGCCGCCACGATGCGGATCCACGCCGCTGAGCGGGCTGCGGACTGCACCCACACTTCGGAAAGGTCGCCGGGGAACGGGCGGTCGGCGACGCCGAGGGTATCGATGCCGGCTCCGATCGCGAAGTCGACGGCGCGGCGCCCGATGTCGCTCTGGTCGAATCCGGATAGCAGGGAACGGCGCATTCCGTCGATGTAAAGTGCCACGGAATCGCCTTGTACCGTCATCGCGAGATGGGTCCAGCGCGCGCTGTCGGCGGCACCGAGCGTGTAGTAACCCCCCGCGGGTGAGCTGCGGAAATCCTTCGCGAACCATGCGTTCTTCTCGCCGCTGAACAGTGCTTGGAACTTGAGATGACTGCCGTATTCGCCGAATCCCAGCACGAACCGGCTCGATGTGAAGGAGGTCAGTCGGGCCCAGCACGATATCGTGTAGGGCTTCTCGAGGATGCCGAGCGAGTTCGTCGCAGAACCCGGGATCACGACCTTCGAGAGCCTGCCGTCGAAATGCGATGCGTTGCCGATCACGCCAGGGATCGTTTGCAGGGATGTGGGTGTCCCGGGATAGGCGCCAAGTCGATCTGCGACAATGGTGCCGGAATCCCCCAAGGGCCAGGCGGCGATCCAGCCGCGGGACGACTGGAATACGGGCGACAGCGACGGCGGCACGGGAATGCCCCAGGAAAGGATCAGGTCGACGGAGTCGCCGGGCACGGGGAGCGTGTCCAGGAACGTCCACAGCGCGGCTGAGCGTTCTGCGGGATTCCAGTCCGCGATCGTGAGAGGAAGCGTGATTCCGGTCGTGGTCGCCAATCCCAGATCGGAGGCGTCCGGAAGCGAATTCGCGAACCCCTGCCAGGAACTGTCGAGCCGTACGAGCAGCGGGACCTGGAGTAGCGAGGTGGACAGTCCTCCCGCGAGGGCGATGCGGATTCTCGTCTGCTGTCTCGTGTATCCCGCCGAATCGATCGCGCCGGGCGGGATCCGCAATCCGGAATCGACGATTGAGGACGATGCCGCCGTGCGCGCGAACTTCAGCGCGCCGCACCATCCCGCCGGGATGTCGTCGATCGCGAAATCCTGCTCGCCGTGCACCGACACGGTGCGGGTGAGCCCCGTGAAATACAGGATGCCGTTGCTGCCCGGTGGAAGGGCCACATGGAGGGTTCCTGCCGCGGCGAGAGTGTCGATCGCGGTGTCTGGAGTGGATTCGATCGCGATCGTATCGGCGCGCCATCGAGAAAGGCCCGAGCTTGGGTCGTATGCGGCGATGCCGATGCGCCCGAGGGGGAGGTCGGTGCAGCGGTATCGTCCGGACGAGTCCGTCAAGGCGCTCCAGCCTGGAAGGCGAGAGCCCCATGGCGCCGAGGAATCGGGCGAACACTCGATCCAGACGCCAGCCGCGGATTCTCCGCTGGAAGTCAGAATCCGTCCTGCACTCTGGTGGTTTCCCGTGCTGGTGCTGTTGCCGGCGACGCGTTCCTCGCCTCCGCAGGACACCAGGAGCCCGAGCGCGATCAGATGGAGAGTGGGGCGTCGCATCACGGCGTCTCCTGGGGAGTGTCGCGGGTCATCGGGAAGAACGAAAGATTGAGGTGGTAGATCTTGTCGGCGCGCTCGTCGCGATCGGCGATCCGCGCGAATTCGAGGTGGATCTCCTCCAGACGCTTGCACAGGAGTTCGTAGGTGGGCGCCGAGATGGCGAGCGTCAGGCCCGACACGTGGCGCATGTCGGGCTGCATGGTTTCGAGGGATTCCTGGGCCAGTTGAAGGCATTCGCGATGGTAGACCCGCAGAGCGGGGCCGCCGACCTCGGGCGCGATGGCGAGGGACTTGTCGGTGGCATGCCAGAAACCGTCGTCTCGCTTTTCGATCAGTCCGCTTTGCTCCAGCAGTCGCACGGAGCGGCGCACCATGGCTGCGCTCCGTGGAGGAGACAGGCGTTTTCCCAGCGCATCCCAGTCATCCCGCGGTGGTTCGAGTTCGATCAGGGAGCGTACCGCCAGATGGTGCCACTCCGAAAGCAGCTCGCGATGGATCGCCGTGAGCCGACGGGGATGGGTCGTGTTGCGGCTCTGGCTGAGGATCTTCTGCAGGCGATTCCAGGATGCTTCGCGTCGGGCCTCGGACTTCGCCTGATTGTATTCGACGAGCGCGAGGAAATATCCCTTTTCGTCGATCGTGAGATCGAGTGCCTCGGAAAGGCGGACGGCTCCGTTGGGACTGAGTTTCTTGTCGCCGCGCATGACGCGCATCAGGTAGTCGCGCGCCTTGAATCCGGCTCGTTGGGCGAGGACGCCATAGGAATACCACGAGTAGATGGCTTTCCGCGCACGGAAGGTGTCGGTCAGCCAGCTGCGATAGTCGGTGTACTCCCATAGCGTGGGCAGCCTGAGAGGCTTGTCGCTGGGCTGCTGCTTGTCTCGTGCCATGGTGCATCATAGTATCGCCCCGAAGTGTGCGGCGGCAATGCGGATTCCCAGGAAACTGTTGTCCAATCGTGTCTGAAAAGCGGGGAACCAAAGGGAGTGGCTGTAAGAAGCGAACTTGCATGAAGGGCCATGATGAGATGGAAGATCCCTTTGTCAAAAGCGTTTGAAGAGCAGTGCCTCGAAATGCGAGAGATGGGCGGGACAACGAGATCGCATATGGACAACGCGAACTCTGTGATTTCGCGGGCCTGAGAAGCCGTTGTCCGGCAAGTTCATGCCATGTCCGAGCGGGAGGCGTCGTTCCTTCCCTGCTCACCAAGGAGCATCGCATGAACAAGAAGAATTCCTTCCGACTTGCTCGGCATCTCGCTGGTGCGGTCTGCGCACTGGCGGTGGCGGCCCAATCGGCGGTCTTGCTCGACTTCAACACGCCCGGTCGCCCCGAAACCGAGGGCAACGAGGCCGGGTACACGCCCTGGCCGGTGGACGAAGGCGCGAGCGGGAGCATCACCGTTTCTGGCATCAAGTTCACGGTGGCACGCAACGGTGGCGCGGGAACCGGCATCAAGTCCAGCTACTACAAGGCCGGCGTCCAGGGGCCCAACTATGCTCGCCTGGTCTGCGACGCATTGTTCGTGGTCGACGGAGACGCAGGGGCGAGCATCCGGGTCACGATCTCGGGGCTGTCGGCAGGCTCCCACTCGCTGCTGGCCTATCACAACGGCATCGACGGCAACGCGCACGGCGACATCAAGGTGGTGGTGAACGGCACCACGCAGATCGCCAAGGTCACGCAGTCCAATCGCGAACTCGTGGCGTCGAAGGTGCCCACCTCGTACGTAACCTTCACCACCACGGCGGGGGGGAGCGTCACCATCGACTACACCTCGATCGGTTCCGGTTCGTACAAGAACGTGTTCATCGACGCGTTGGTGCTCGATCTGGCGGATCCGGCCAAGCAGGCATCGGATCCTTCGCCCATCCACCACGATCTTCATGTGGATGGAGACGACGGTTCGGTGGCGCTGTCGTGGAAGGCCGCATCGGGAGCGAGCAGGCACGACGTCTACTTCGGGACGGATTCCGTCGCGGTGGCGAAGGCGGGAAGCAGTTCGGTAGAATACAAGACGACCCAGACCACCACCAGTTGGGAAGCGAAGAGCCTGAAGAAGTTCCAAATCTACTGGTGGCGTATCGACGAGACCGACGGGTCGGGCACGGTCACCCAGGGCCAGGTATGGCAGTTCGCTCCCCGCATGGACGCGTTCCGTGGCGCCGAAGGCTACGGACGCTACGCGCGCGGTGGCCGCGGCGGCAAGGTCGTCCACGTCACCAACCTGAACGACGCCGGAGCCGGGAGTCTGCGCGAGGCGATCGAGAACGACATCGGCCCGCGCACCATCGTCTTCGACGTGGGTGGCACCATCAAGCTTTCCGATCGCCTCGTGATCTCCACGAGCAACGTCACGGTGGCGGGCCAGACGGCCCCGGGCAAGGGCATCCAGGTCACCAAGGCTCCCTTCGGCATGTCGGGCGCGGTCGATGGAGTCATCCGCTTCATGCGCGTGCGCATCGGCTACGGCGTCACCTACGATGGCATGGGCATGACCGGCGCCGATCATTCGATCAACGACCACAACACCATCAACTTCGCCATCGACGAGCAGTTCAGCTCGCGCGGCGCCAAGATGATCACCCTGCAGCGCACGTTCATCGCCGAAGCCCTGAACGTGGCCGACCACGACAAGAAGCCGGCGGGAACCGCGCATGGCTACGCGGGTAGCATCGGCGGCGACATCGGATCCTTCCACCACAACCTGCTCGCCCACAATTCCGGCCGCAACTGGAGCTTGGCGTGCGGTCTGGACGGCAACGGCTACTACTGGGGACGTCTCGACATCTTCAACAACTTCGTGTACAACTGGGACGACCGCACCACGGACGGAGGTTGCCACGAGCTCAACTTCGTGAACAACTACTACAAGCCCGGCGCGGCCACCGGCATCTTCACCTCGTGCAATCCCACCTGGGACGGTTTCCCGGGAACCCAGATCGTCTACTGCCACGGCAACATCGTCGTGGGCAAGTACAGCGACACGGCGACCAACAACAACGGCTGCAAGGCGGACGCGAACAATCCCCAGCAGTGGAGCGACAAGCCCTTCTTCGAATCGCAGGCCAGGATCCAGACCGCTCTCGACGCTTCGAAGGACGTACTCTCCGACGTGGGCGCCAACATGCCGGTCTTCGACGACCATGACAAGCGCGTCCTGCTGGAAGCTCGCGAGGGAACCTACAAGTACAAGGGGAGCGTCTCGGGGATCGCGGGCCTTCCCGATCGCGAAGCGGACGTGGGTGGCATCGAGAACTATCCGAACTCCTCGCGTCCGTCGGATTTCGACACCGACAAGGACGGCATGCCGGACTGGTTCGAGAGCGCCGTGTCCGGATCCGCGAGCCTGGCGAACGCCAACGCCGATCCCGACGGCGACGGCTACACGCTGCTCGACGACTACTTGGAATGGATGGCGACTCCCCATGCAGAAATGGCTGTCAAGGGATCGGCCACCTTCAATCTGTCGGATCTCTTTCGCGGCTACACCAAGTCGCCTTCCTACACGGTCGGCACGAGTTCCTGCGTGGAAGGCAAGATCAGCGGAACCACGCTCACGGTCACCGATCTCGGCAAGGCCGGCTGCAGCTTCGCGCGTCTTCCCGTGACGGTCAAGGACTCGGAGAAGTCGACGATGACGCGCGATATCCTCCTCTATGCCACCGGCACGACCACTGGCGTCTTCAAGCACGCCATGGTCAATCGTTCGCTCAGCTGGAACTTCGACGGTGGACGGGTCGGCGTGACGACGGATTCCTACGGAACGCTCACGATCCGCGACGTCACGGGCAAGATCGTGGCGCAGGCATCGGGAACAGGCGAGGTCGGGATCGCCAGGAGTGCGCTGCCGAGTCGTCTGCTGATCGCGTCGTTCGTCGGCAACGGCTTCGACGAGCACCACGTGGTTCCGGCGGTGCGCTGAACATCCGTTGGTCGAGCTTGTCGAGACCAGTGGATATGACGTCCACCGAAACCTGCGGAGCCGACCATCTTCATGTCGGAATCCGACAATTGGAGGCGACAATGAGGCGATTTTCCATGATCCCGACACGTCGAATTCCCGTGGCCGCGATGGCCCTCGTCCTGCTGGGTGCGGCTTCGTCCGCACCGGCGAGCATCCTCATCGACTTCGACATGACAGGGCGCGCTCTCGCCGAAGGCCAGGAGACCGGGTACACGGAGTGGGCCGTGACGGAGGCCAGCGAGGCCAGCATGACCAAGGATGGCGTCACCTTCTCCGTTGCCCGCAATGGCGGCGCGGGGACCGCCATCAAGTCCTACTACTACAAGGTGGGCGTGCAGTCCCCGAACTATGCGCGCCTCGTGTGCGACGCATTGTCGGTGGTGGGTGGGGACGACGGCGCGAGCATCCGTGTCAAGATCTCTGGGCTCTCCTCGGGGCAACACTCCCTCCTGGTGTACCACAACGGCATCGACGGCAAGCAGCACGGCAACATCAAGGTGGTGGTGAACGGTACGACCGCGATCGCGAGCCAGGCGCAGACGAACCAGGTCCTCTCCACCGACAAGGCCGCTTACTCCTATGTGACATTTTCCGGCACCTCTGCCACCATCGACTACACCTCGCTCGGATCCGGCAGCTACAAGAACGTCTTCTTGAACAACCTGTCGCTGGATGTTCCCGATCCAGGCGCGCAAGCTGTCCTGGTGAGCCCCGGAAACGGAGACTGGCACGCCGACGCCGACGCGGGTTCGGTCACCCTTTCGTGGAAGGCTGCTTCGGGCGCGAAGACACATGGCCTCTACTTGGGGAATGATTCCGCCGCCGTCGTCAACGCAACCGCAACATCGCCTCTCTACATGGGAGCGTTGACCTCAACCAGTTACAATGTGTCTTCCGTGACGCCGCTGAAGTACTACTTCTGGCGCGTCGACGAGACCAATGCTAGTGGCGTGACGACCAAGGGAGGCGTCTGGAGCTTTTCGCCGCGGCGACTCGCGTTCCCCGGTGCGGAAGGCTACGGGCGCTACGCGCGCGGCGGTCGTGGAGGCAAGGTCGTCCATGTGACCAACCTGAACGATGCCGGTACGGGCAGCTTTCGCGACGCGGTGGAGAATCAAACTGGTGCCCGGACGATCGTCTTCGACGTGGCAGGACTCATCACCCTCCAATCCCGCCTCGTCCAAGGCGATCCATTCGTCACGGTCGCTGGGCAGACGGCACCAGGCAAGGGCATCTGCTTCCGTACCAATCCACTGGGCTTCACGGGGACGGATCAGATCGTCCGTTTCATGAAAATGCGCCTGGGTGGCGGTGCGACCAACGACGGCATGGGCATGACCGGCGCCGACTACTCCATCATGGACCACAGTTCCATCAGCTGGACGGTCGACGAAGCATTCAGTTCGCGCAGCGCCCGCAACATCACCTTGCAGCGCACGCTGATCTCGGAGGCGTTGAACGTCGCCGGGCACGACAAGAAGCCGGACGGTACGGGGCACGGCTACGCCGGGACCATCAGCGGCAACACGGCGAGCTATCACCACAACCTGGGCGTCCACAACGCCGGACGCAATTTCAGCATGGGCTCGGCCATCGACGGAGCGGCGGTCTTCAACAGCAAGCTGGAGATCTCCAACAACGTGTTCTACAACTGGTACGACCGCGCCACCGACGGACAGGCGCACGAGGTGAACTTCATCGGGAACTACTACAAGATGGGCCCGGCGACAAAGCTTGCGCAGTGCTTGTCCATGGACTACGAGAACTACGCGACCGGCACGATGACGGCCTGGTACGCCAACAACATCCTGCAGGCCGCCAGCGGAAGCTTCACATGCAACGGCAAGGACAATACTTGTGGTCGCAAGTGGACCACGAAGAACGGCGATCCAGGCCCCACCAACGAGGTTTTCCCCACCAGCGGGCCGCTGTTCCCCTCGTATATCGTCATCCAGCCCGCCGCCGAAGCCTACAAGGATGTGATCTCCGACGTGGGCATGAACATGCCCACGCTGGACGATCACGACGTGCGCGTCATCAACGAAGCCTACACCGGGACCTACAAGTACAAGGGAAGCGTCACCGGCTTCGCCGGGATCCCCGACGAGGAAACGGACGTGGGAGGCTACGAGAGCTATCCCAACACCACGCGTGCGACGGATTTCGACACCGATGGCGACGGTTTGCCCAACTGGTACGAGAAGCTCCTGGGAACAAACACCAGCTCGGCGAAGAATGATTTCTCCGATGCCAATGCGGATGCCGACGGCAACCTGTACACCAACCTCGAGGACTACCTGGAGTACATGGCCACCCCGCACGCGGAAGCCGCCGTGGGTTCGGTCGCGACCTTCGATCTGGCGGCCCTCTTCAAGGGTTACGAGAAGACGACACCCAGCTACAGGGCGGGCGCGAACGCGTGCGTGACGACGAGCCTCAGCGGCCCGAAGCTTTCGATCACGCCCAAGTCCGCCTGCGGCATCGCGTACCTTCCTGTCACGGTCACCGACAAGGAGAGTTCGACGAAGACGCGCATGGTCGCCCTGTATGTGACAGGATCCGTCCCGACGGGCGTGCATCGCGCCGTCGCGGAACCGCAGTGGCGCATCGAGGGCGGTCGGTACCAGTTCTTGTTCGATGGTGCGGGTGCGCTGTCGCTCCGCGACGTGTCCGGGCGGCAGGATGCGGTCATCGCGGTGAAGGCGGGGGAGTGGACGGTCCTCCCGGCGTCCTCGGGTCGCATGCGCATCGCGGTCTTCGAGTGCGAAGGTCTGCGCCGCAGCCGCATCCTGATGCCGTGAACCAAGCTCGTTGCTGCAACGCGGGTCGTTCCAGACGGAAAACTGATGTCTGAACGGGGCTGTCCGTGAAGGATTCTGAGCGCAAAACGAGACACCAAAAACGCCTATGTTCGCGATGGATACTGGTTTTACGGGAAGCTCATTGTCGATGTGGGCTTGTAGATAGACAACAGCCGGCGGAACAATGGTGGGTGCGCAGCGGGATCCGGCTCTAGGTTCGTCGGGGTTGCTGAATTCGCGAATGGATTCAGGCCCCCATGAGCCGGAACAAGGAGGCGCCCACGATGATCAGAATAGGCCGAATCCATATCGTTTGGGCAGTCTTCGCGTGCTTCGCCGTCTTCGTTCCCAGAGTTCACGCGGCCTACACGCCTCCTTCGTCGGTTCTATCCGCCCTGGACAAGCTGCGTAGCTACAGCGACCTCACTTCGGCGGCAGGTTCGATGGACATCGATACCTACGCCTACAACATGACCACCTGGCAGATGACCCATGGCGGGTACTACAAGGCGATGGCGGCAAGCTACGTGAACCCCTGGGACGGCAAGGCCGCTCTCTCCTCCTCGACCAGCACGACCGGTGCCTACATGGGCACCTTCGACAACAACGCCACCATCCAGGAAATGCGCCTGCTGGCCGTCCGCTACAAGGCGACCACGAATTCGTCGTACAAGGGCACGTTCAAGAGCTCGTTCCAGAAGGCCGTGGGATTCATCCTCACCTCGCAGCTTCCCAACGGCGGCTGGCCGCAGATGTATCCCAAGCGAGGGAACTATTCGGACATGGCCACCTACAACGACAACGCCATGATCCGCGCGATGGTCCTGATCAAGGACATCATCGACAAGAAGGCCCCGTTCGATTCCGACATTGCCTCGTCGGCGAACCTCACGGAGCTCAAGACGGCCCTCGACAAGTCGGTCCAGTTCGCCCTCAAGGCGCAGATCGTCAACGGCGGAAAGCCCACGGTCTGGTGTGCGCAGCACGATCCGTCCACCTACAAGCCCGTCGCCGCGCGTGCCTACGAGCTGGCGTCCAAGTCGGGGTCCGAATCGGTGGGCATCGTGTACTTCCTGATGGCCTGGCCCGATCAGACCACGGCGGTCCAGAACGCGGTCAAGGGCGCGATCGCCTGGTTCAAGAAGACCAAGGTCACCAACCTAAGCTACTCCTCCGGGGTCTTCACAGCCACCACGAACGGTGCGTTGTGGTACCGATTCTACGAGGTCGACACCGACGACTACTTCTTCTGCGATCGCGCGGGCGAGTCGACCAAGACCCAGGATATCACCAAGCTGTCCGACGACAGGCGATACGGCTACCAGTGGGCCGGAAATTACGGTTCCACCCTGCTGGGCATGGAGACGGCCTACCTGGCCGCATTGTCGTCGACCTCGGTGTCCGACAACGCTTCGGGGCGGATGTTCTCCGTGCGGGCCACCGCCGACGGATTGTCGATTTCCGTCCCCTTCGATGGATTGCACGCGGTACGTGTGCAGGATCTCCAGGGCCGGCTGCTCGCCCGGCGCGACGTCGCGTCGGTGGCGGGGCGCATCCAGGTGGCGGTGCCCGCATCGATCCGCGCGGGTGCTGTGGTCGTGCGCGTGGCCACTGCGGATGGCCGTGGCGTGGGCGAGTCCGTCGTCGCACGTCCCTAGTCCGCATCGCCTCATCGGTCGCATCCGCATACCAGCCTTCCGGAGAACTCCCATGACCAGACACTCCCAGACCGCAGGCGTCCTCGGCGCGATCGCGTTGTGTGTTTGCACGCAGGTCGCCCAGGCGGCCAGCCTGCTCGCCTTTCCCGAAGCCGAGGGCTTCGGGCGCTACACGGTGGGCGCGCGTGCCGTTTCCGCTCCCGAGGTCTACCACGTCACCAACCTCAACGACGCGGGCACCGGATCGTTGCGCGACGCGGTGAGCAAGGCGGGACGCATCGTGGTCTTCGACGTCTCGGGCATCATCAATCTGCAGTCCACCCTGATCTTCAGCGGCAACAGCATCATCGCTGGACAGACCGCACCGGGCGGCGGGATCATGCTCTATGGCGATCGCGTGTCGTTTTCCGGCGCGAGCAACCTGATCGTCCGCTACCTGCGCGTGCACATGGGCGTGGGCGGCGCGTCGGGAAAAGACGCGGCCGGCGTGGCCAACGGTTCCGACATGATCTTCGACCACATGTCCGTGACGTGGGGGCGCGACGAGACCTTCTCGATCAGCTGGGACAGCAAAGGTACGGAGCCGGGCAACATCACCATCCAGAATTCGATCATCGGACAGGGGCTCCAGACGCATTCCTGCGGCGGCCTCCTCCAGACCGACGGCGGCGTGACCATCTTCCGCAGCCTCTACATCGACAACAAGACCCGCAACCCCAAGGTGAAGGGTTTGAACCAGTTCGTGAACAACGTGGTCTACAACTGGGGTGGTGGCGGCGGCTACATCATGGGCGGCTCGGCGGGCGACTCCTGGACGCAGATCGAGGAGAACTACTTCATCAAGGGGCCGTCCACCGGAGGCACCGCGGCTTTCGTGCGCTCCACCGAGACCTTCCAGGTGTATCAGAAGAACAACGTCCTGGACTACGACTTGGACGGCACGCTCGACGGCTCTCCCGCCGATGCGTCGATCTTCTCCGGTGCCACGCAGGTCGCCTCCACGTCGGCCTTCAGCGGTTCTCCCAAGGCGCATCCCGCGATCGCATCGAAGACATCCGCCGCCGAAGCCTACCAACGCATCGTCAAGGATGTGGGGGCCTCCTTTCCCGCCCGCAGCGAGGTCGACAAGGCCATCGTGGCCGAGCTCACCTCGCTGGGCAAGAAGGGTGCGCTGATCTCCAACGAGAGCGCCCTGGGGCTGTCCGGAGGCGTCGGGACCATCGCCGCGGGAACCCGGGCCAAGGACACCGACAACGACGGCATGCCCGATACCTGGGAAGACGCCAACGGGCTGAACAAGAGCGACGCCACCGACGCCGTCAAGAAGTCCGCGTCGGGGTATCTCAACATCGAGCTCTACATCAACGGTCTGGTCACCGAGGCGACATCGCCGATGCTGGGGATGTCGTCGGGTTCCTCCGAGCAGACGGTCATCCTCGGCGATACCATCCTGCCGCTCGTCTTCGAGTTCAAGAACGCGACCGGAGCCGTGGCGACCGGATTGCCTTCCGGTGTCACAGCGAGCGTCGATGCCGCCAAGAAGCTGGTCACCATCTCCGGCAAGCCCGCGGCGATCGGGTCCTCCACGTTCACAGTGACCACCGCCGGGGGGACTGGTGACGCGTCGTCGCTCAAGGGGACGGTCCACGTCGTGGCGAAGGCCGCCGCGGCCAACCGTGGCATCGTGGTCCTCTCATCGCTCAACGCGGCGTGGCCTCTCGATGGCGTAGGCGTCTACGAGGAGAAGAACACCGGGTGGGTCGACAGCGGCTACTGGAACTTCATCAACAGCACCTCGAGCTACGCCACTTGGAACATCCGATCCAGCGCGGCCACCGGGGCGATCCTCGCGATTCGCTACGCCAATGGTGGGGCCGTCTCGCGCAACATGGCGCTGGAGTTCAACGGGGCGAGCCTGGGAGCCGTGGCCTTTCCCAGTACGGGTGCCTGGACCTCCTGGGACTCCGTCGCCGTGGCTCTCCAGATTCGCGATGGCTTGAACACGCTGACGCTCACCTCGATGAGCGCCGACGGAGGGGCCAACGTGGACCAGTTCCAGTTCGATGTCGCGGGTCTCGTGCTGGTGCGCGACACGTCCTCGCTCGACACCCTTCCCGATTCCGACGACAGCGGCGATGCGGTCGGAATCCGTCGGAGCCCGACGATGGGGAACGCGTCAGGCTTCGCCTACGATCCCGCGTCGGGCGTGCTGGTCGCGCCGCGTGCGGCACGCCTCTCGATCGTCCTTCTTTCCCTGGACGGGCGCGCCCTCTGGAGCGAAGCGCGCTCCGTGCCGGAGGGGGAGTCGTCTCTTGCCATCGCTGGAGATCGGATTCCGCAGGGCATCCACCGGCTTGTGCTTCGCGTGGACGGACGACTGGTGCTGTCGCGGAAGGTCGCGCACCTGCGGTAGTGCAAGAGGACTGCGCTCCTGCTCTTCGCCCATTGCTGGAATGCCTGTCGCGTGCGACGCGTCATCAATGGGCATTGGCCATCTGCGGAAACACTCGGTCCGCAGGTGGCTTTTTTGTTGATGGATGCGCATCAAATGACGTAGATCTGTAATCATAATAGAGAACAATGTTCGTATAGATTGGCTTCTATCGGCGAAAAATACCTTAATATAAGCGGATATGAGCTATTTCAATGTAATCGGCATTTATGAATATGTTGTTCTGCAAGGCTCCTCCGCGGTAGCTTGATCACAGACGACGGGGCGATGTGCCCCACGGACGATCCAGCCAACCAGGAGTGATCCCCATGCGACGTTCGACACTGGCCGCTTTCGCGCTTCTCGCGGGCCTTACCGCCTGCGACTCCGAGACCTCGGTCTCATCGACTTCCTCCACCGATTCCGTTTCGGCCTCCGAAGCCTCGGCCCGTGCCGCTGGAGAGCTGGGAGGGATCGACTCCGCCACCGATCTTGCCGGTGGAATGGATCTGAGCACTCCGGAGGTCTATCTGCCGGCCGCATCCGAGATGGGTGCCGTGAGCGCGGCACCGGTCGCCGGTCGCTCCGCCGCGGGTTCGAACTTCGACGTCGATTTCTCCGACACCGCCCATGGCCGCGTGACCGTGATCGTCGCCAAGAGCATCGGCGACATCGCGGAGACGGATACTGTCATCCTCGCCTGGCGCAACGGCGCGGCCGACACCACCAGCGCCTATTCCTGGCGCGGGTCCCGCGTGTGGGCGAGCGGGGTGGTCGATCGCTACTCCCTCCTTCCCGTGACGGCGGGGCAGACCCTGCAGGGCGGGAAGATCCGCGCCGAAAGCGTCCGCGCCTTCCCCGGTGGCGCCAGCCATCGCGTCGCGATGGTGGGCGACGCGGGCGACGACAAGAACTTCGACTCCGTCTCGGACAATCGCGTGTGGGCCATCGACTGGGCGCGCTTGAACGGATCCGACACCGTCGCTCGCGCTTCGGTCCGCCCCTACGATGCCACGCGCCCCATCTCGGGTCCTGGAGCTTCGGTGCTGTTCGTCGCGCAGGCCTGGGAAGGGAAGGTGGTCGCGCACCCCCGTCACGATCGCTTCTGGAAGATCGTGGCTCGCGTCCAGGACGGCGACACCCTCGCTCTGGCGGTGAACGCTTCGCGCCACTGGACGGGAGGTCGCGTGGACACCCTCTGGACCGAGAACGCCACCAGGACGGATTCCGTCCATTGCTGGATCGGCGACACCGCGCGCGTCGTCTACGCGGCTTCGCGCCCTTCCGGCGATTCGTTCGCCGAGGTCCGCATCGAGGTCCTGACGCATCTGCTCGCCGGCCTCGGTCGCCAAGGCAACACCATCGTCGGCCTTTCGGTCGATCGAGATCATCGCGTCGGCGCGGTGGCGCGCAGCGTCTTCTCCTGGACGGCGAAGACGGAGGTCCCCGAGGGCGAGGATCCGGTGGACGGTTCCGTTTCCCTGAAGCTGACTCTCGTGGACGGTCGCCACGCGGGGCTCGAGGGCGAACTGGTGGATGGTCGCTTCGCGGGGACCTGGACTTCGCCCGATGGCGACACGGCGGCTGTGGGCGGGACGAACGACTAGTTTCACGGGAACGAGGATCGGCGCGTCATGGACATCTACGGGTACGACGACTTCCGCAAGGTTCTGGCGGATCTCTACGAGCGGCGCAAGGCGTCGCTCCCCGGATACACCACGCGCGCCTTCGCCCGCGAATGCGGCCTGGCCAATCCGGGCCATCTGGGCGATGTCGTGAAGGGGCGCCGCCGCCTCTCCGACGCGGTTCTCGAGAAGATGATCCCGGTGTTCGACCTGAAACCGCAGGAGGCCGACTTCCTGCGGCTTCTCGCGCGCTTCGGACAGGCGCGGCGCGAAGCGGCGCGCGAGGACGCGTGGAAGCAGATTCTGTCGCGGCGTGCGCGTTCGGGCTTCGCGCGCCTCAATCCGTCGCTGGCCCGCTACTACCAGGACTACCGCTATCCCCTGGTGCGCTCGGCCGTCGAGGCCTGCGATTTCCGCGGCGACTACGGCAAGCTCGCCCAGTTCCTCGATCCACCGCTTCCGGTCGCGGTCGTGCAGAAGTGCGTGCGCGACCTGTGCGAATGGGGACTGGTGCGCCAGGAGCGCGACGGGTGCTATCTCGTCACCGACTCCTTCGTCGAGCCTCCCGCCACGCTCGGCGGCGTCCTGCGCGCGCTCCAGAAGACCTGGATCGCCCATGGATCCGAAGCCATCCAGCGCGTGCCCCCCGCACGTCGCCACGTGTCCACGATCCTGCTCTCGGTGAGCGGTTCGGCGCAGGAGCGGATCCAGCAACGTCTGGAGGCCTTCCGCGAGGACGTGTTCTCCATCCTGCGTGAAGACCGCGATCCCGACCGGCTCATGCAGCTCTCGCTCCAGTATTTCCCGCGCTCCCGCGCGGCGGAGGTCCGGAAATGAAACGCTCCACGCTGCCTCGCGCCGCGCTTCTGGCCTCCTTCCTGGCCGTGTGCGCCTGCGACGACTCCTCCTCTTCGCCGCAGGTGGCCGGAGGCGAGGATTTCCCCAACACGGTCGCGGGGATCGACGTGCTCGCGCGGCTCGCCCGCGAGGCTTCCGACAGCTCCGGCGACTGGAACATCCTCTCCGGCGATGTTTCCTCCCTGCCCGATGCCGAGCTCGACACCACTGCCATCTCTATGACAAATTCCGTCGCAATCGTTCCGCCGATGGCGGCGCGCGCGGCGGCGAGCACGACCGACTACGACCTCTCCGATACGGCGAGGGGCGTCGTCGTGGTGCGCACGCACGCGCTCACCACCGCAGTGGACCAGTACGACACCATCTGGGTCGCGTGGGACGAGCGCGCCCGCGACACCATCGAGGGCAACGAGCGCGTCTACCGCATGTCGTCCCGCAAGACCAGTCTCTCGACCTTGCGGATGGAATATTCGGCGGCCGTTCCCGTCGCGCCCGACACCATGCTCACGCCGCTCACGGGCAAGGTCAACCGCATCCACCTGCATCAGTACGTCGAGCTGGGACGCTCCGCCACCGTGCTCGAAATGGAGCTAGACCCGGGGCTCGATCTCTCCTACGACACCGAATCCGACAACCGGATCCGATGGGCCTCCGCCGTGCGCCTGCGCGGATCCGACACCCTCGAGACCAGCGCGTGGACGGATGGCGACGGCGACTCCATCGCTCTCGATCGCGCCACCGGCAAGCCGGGGGTCGTGCGGAGCGTGCGCACGATTCCCACGCCGTCCTCCGTTCGCCTGAAGCGGGTGGAGGAACGCGGGCGTCTCCTGGTCGATCCGCGCGACAGCACCGCGACGCAGGCGCTGCGCTTCGAACGCCGGGAGCTGTGGGCTTCGGGGCGCGTGATGGTGGAGCGCGTCGCGCGCGCCGCGTCCGACTCCGACCTGGTCGCCGGCGACACCGCCCACGTGTGGCGCCGCGCCGTGCTCGGCGGCGATACCATCGAGACCCGCTTCGATCTGCTGATGGGCGACCCGCTTTCCGATTCGACGTCGCGCCGTCTTCTCGGCTACTCCGTCCGCCACCGCAACGCGCAGGGACGGATTCTGTCTCTGTCGTTCGTCTCCGACGCGCCCATGCGTCCCGTCGATTCCGTCCTCACCGGAATGGTGGTCTTCGACGCGCGGCTGGCCTCGGGGCGCTCCTTCCATCTCGATGGACGCTGGGATCGAGGCGCCCTGTCCGGACACGTCGACGATGGCGAAGGTCTCGCGGGCGCGGCCACCTGGGATGCGACGGGAACCTTGATCCTATGGAAGCCCGACTGACGGAACTCGGATCGCCGACGGCTGTCTCCCGGCGAGGTCAGGCGTAGACCTGGATCGCTTCCTCGATATACTGGAGAGTGGGACGAAGTCGATCCAGCTGGGCCAGGTGGGCGCGGAGCGACTGCCGGCGATCAGGATGCCTTTCCATCTGCTCCTCGTAGAAATCCGTCCAGATGTCGAGGAACCGGAGCGCGACGCCGTAGCCATGACAGGATCTGGCAACATCGCGCGTGTGCGGGCAGAATACTCCATCGTCGTCGATGCCCAACGATCGCTGGAGGATCCGTATCGCCCTGCTCGGCCCTGATTCGATGGCGCACTTGAACATGAGCAGGTCCAGCGGGGGAGGACATTCCGCCGCATGGGAGGGGATCCAGAAGCTCATCTGGTAGATGGCTTCGACCTCCTTGAAGGAAATTCGTCGAACGTCCTTGTCCAGGAGGAGGTTCTCGCTTCTCCATGCGGAGTAGGTGGCCTGGGTGATGCCGTAGTTCGCGGGTCCAGCCGGGGAATTCGAGGCGTAGCCATTGCTTTCGCGAAGAATCGCCGCGAGACATTGATCGAAGCTGTTGCGAGTCGTTGCCATCACTGTTTCAAGACAGTACTGGAACATGGAGGCACCTTTTTTGCGGGAATTGCGGATGGCGGGTACCGCTATCCGCCGTACCAAGCCTGCTCCTGACACGATTCACCCATTATTGTCCGTTCTTGTCAAGTCAGCTTGTGTCGTCAGAGGGACAATCGTCGCGTCTTTCTTCCATGATGCTCTCGAACTCAGCTCCTCCCGCGCGCCCTGCCTCCCACCGCGCCGGGCAACGTCCCATCGCTTCGCAATCCTTCGTCCGCGCCCCCCGCGCCCTGCCCACCGGCCAGCGCAGCGTCGCCGGGCAACGTCCCATCGCTTCGCAATCCTTCGGCCGCGCCTCCCGCGCCCTGCCCACCGGCCAGCGTAGCGTCGCCGGGCAACGGCATGGAATAGCAGCGTCTTGCCCCGCTCGCGAGCCGTCGCTCTGCCCACCACCGCGCGAGCTCCCCGCTTTGCGCCTACGGTTGCACGCTCGCGAACCTTTGTCTACGAAAAAGCCCTCGCCACCGTCAGGTGGTCGAGGGCCGGATTCATCATCAATCCGCGGACTGATGACTGGATGAGGGATGCAGACGAAGGCATCTGAACCCGAAGCCGTCCGCTTTGGGACGGCGACGGTGAAGATGGCGAGTATGCGCCCTCAGACAGTCATCAGAGCTTGTGGAAGATGGCCTTGGCGCCGAGTTCTTCTTCGATGCGGATGAGCTGGTTGTACTTGCAGATGCGGTCGGTGCGCGAGAGCGAACCGGTCTTGATCTGGCCAGCGCCGGTGCCAACCGCGAGGTCGGCGATGAAGGCGTCCTCGGTCTCGCCCGAACGGTGCGAGGAGATCACGCCGTAGCCGGCCTTCTGGGCCATCTTGATGGCGTCGAGGGTCTCGGTGACGGTGCCGATCTGGTTGACCTTGATCAGGATCGCGTTGGCGGCGTTCATCTTGATGCCCTTGGCCAGACGAACCGGGTTGGTGACGAAGAAGTCGTCGCCAACGATCTGGATCTTCTTGCCCAGAGCCTTGGTGAAGGACACGTAGCCTTCCCAGTCGTTCTGGTCGAGGCCGTCTTCGATCGAGTAGATGGGGTACTTCTTGACCCACTCGGTGTACTTCGCCACGATCTCCTTGGTGGAGTACAGCTTGTTGGGCTCGGACTTCCAGAACTTGTAGCCCTTGCGGTCGCCTTCGTCGAACAGCTCGGAGGAGGCGCAGTCCAGAGCGATCTTGATCTGGGAACCGGGCTTGTAACCGGCGGCCACGATGGCCTCCATGATCACTTCGAGGGCCTGGTCGTTGGTCAGGTTGGGAGCGAAGCCGCCTTCATCGCCGACGGCGGTGATGTGCTTGCCCTTCTTCAGGATGGCCTTGAGGGCGTGGAAGATGTCGGTGATCCAGCGCAGGCCTTCGGAGTAGGTCTTGGCGCCGACGGGGGCGATCATGAACTCCTGGAAGTCGATCATGTTGTCGGCGTGCTTGCCGCCGTTGATGATGTTGGCCATCGGGACAGGCAGCGTGAAGTTCTTGTTCTTGTGCAGCTTGCCGATGTACTTCCAGAGCGGGAGGCCCTTGGAAAGAGCTGCGGCGCGAGCGACGGCCATGGACACGGCGAGGATGCCGTTGGCGCCCAGCTTGGCCTTGTTCTCGGTGCCGTCGAGGGCGATCATGGCCTTGTCGATGCCCTTCTGGTCTTCGACATCCCAGCCCTTGAGAGCCTTGGCGATCGGGCCGTTGACGGCTTCGATGGTCTTCAGGACGCCCTTGCCGCCGTAGACCTTCTTGTCGCCGTCGCGCAGTTCGACAGCTTCGTATTCGCCGGTGGAAGCGCCCGAGGGCACCGCGGCGCGACCGACTGTGCCGTCGTCGAGGGTGACGTCGGCTTCCACGGTGGGGTTGCCACGGGAATCGAGGATCTGGCGAGCGACGATCTTCTTGATCTTGGGCATGTATTCTCTCTCCGAGAGTTGGTGTTGACGGAATCTGTCATCTCGCGGCATGGGCCGGGAAGATGGATCGCACAAAGTGTAGATCCCGATCGCCCCGATCGGAAGGTTCTTGGCGGGCCTTCGATGCGCGTCGGGGCTGGAAATCAGGTTCCGGGAGCGGCGTCCGGAGGTGCGAAATGGCTGCGGACGCCCGCGGGATCGTTCGCGATCAGCGCGTCGGGGCGCCATGGAAGGATCTCGTCCGGGGTGTCTTCGGGGATGTTCCAGAGCCACAGCGATGCCGAGGAAAACGGCTCGGGAAGGGGCTTTCCGGGCTCCAGGATCCGCGATGCGAGCGGGAACGCGATGGAGAGGACGGACGGATTCCGGGGGGCGCTCCAGCGTCGGGCTGCGCGCCAGTCTCCGGGGGTTTCGACGATGGCGCCGATCCGGAGGGCCGGATCGAGCCGTGCGGAGCGATCCAAGGAGGGCAGGTCGAAGCTCGTGAGCGTCGAGAGCATGGAGATGCGGCCTTGTTCCCTGGCTTTGGCGAAGAGGGGGATCGTGGCCAGAAGCAGGCGTTCTCGTTCGGCGGAGGAGAGGCCTTCGTCAGGGGCCTTGATCTCGAGATCGTGGATTCCGCCGATGCGCTGGAGCGTCCGTTCCAGGAATGGAAGGCGGCATCCCGGAGCTCCGACCTCGAGCGATGCCAGGAAGGTGGCGTCGCATTGGTGCGCGATCCTGTCGATGCCGCATGTGCGCAGAAGCGTCGTGTCGTGGAGCAGGAAAGGGATGCCATCCGAGGAGATCTGGACGTCGTATTCGACGCCGTCCGCGCCTTGCGCGAGAGCCTCCGAAAGGCTCTCCAGCGTGTTCTCGGGCATGCGTCGCGAAGCGCCCCGATGTCCGAGGATGAAAGGACGCGACGATGTCGGGACGTGCGATTTCATCGGATATGGGGATTGTCCCATTCGCGACGGGTACGAAAAAGCGCCGCCCCCGGGATGCGGGATGCGGCGCTCGGAGGAAGATCGGTCCCGCTGGACCGATCCGTCACTTCTTCTTGGGGACGATGGGGCCGAGTCCCTGGGCTGGCTTCGGCTCTTCGAACAACTCGGGTTCCTTGTAGGCCTGATCGATGATCGTGACCTTGTACTTCTTGACCAGGCCGCGATAATAGGCCGGGACGAGAGTTTCGGCACGCTGTGCCTTGAGGATGTTCTCGATCATGGGGCGCAGGCTGTCGATGGTGGGCACGGCGCCCGTCTTGCGGTCTTCGAGCTTGATGATGTGCCAGCCGAACTGGCTGCGCACCGGTGCGGAAGTCTGGCCGGGCTGCATGGTGGAAAGCGCGACGCCGAACTCGGGGACCATCTCCTTGGGATTGAACCAGCCGAGGTCGCCTCCGTTGTCCTTGCTGCCGGGGTCGTCGGACTCGGCCTTGGCGATGCTTCCGAAGTCGCCTCCCTTGGCGAGCTTGTCGGCGATGGCGAGGATGGAGGCATGGGCCTTGGCCGTGTCGGACGCGGAGCGCGCGAGCTTGAGGATATGGCGCGCCTTCACCTTGCCGGATTCGCCGAGGCGATCCTTGTTCGCGTTGTAGAAGGAGTCGATGGATGCCGCCGAGATCTTGAGGGAATCGGCAAGCCCCTTCTCGAGAGCGTCGGAAGATTCGATCTGGAGGGCGATCTTCTTGCGCAGCCCCTCGGGGGAGTCGCCGGCCTGGAGCATGGCCTGAGCGAAGGCTGCGGAGTCCTTGTACTGCCCGCGGAACACGTTGAAGAGACTGTCAATCCGCTTCGGGTCGGCCTTGAGGCCAAGCTTGACGGATTCGAGCTTCATGATGTGCTGGAGCAGAAGCTGCGCGGTGATCTGGCGGCGCATCGGCTGGGCTAGAGCGTCGAAGCTCTGGCCCGACTGCATGGCCTGCTGGGCGATCTGCATGGTCATCGGCTGCAGCATGGCGTCAATCTGGCCCTTGGTGATGCCGACGGTGTCGACACCTGCCACGATGGCGGTGGTATCGCCGAGCGGAGCCTTGTACTTGGAGGTGGCGGCATTGCCCGCACCGGAACGGCATGCGGTGGCCAGTAGGATCAGGGGGAGAAGAGACAAGTGGATGCGCACAGAGGTTCCTTCCTTCAAGTGGGCCGGATGTAGGCCTGTTGGGTCGCGCTTCAGTGGGGGCAGGGAAAAGAAGGTACTCATCTTGAGAACATTTCGGACTCCCACGATGCCGAGGCATTTCATTCAGGGGATGAGGAAGCCTATATTCACAAGGAAACCAGGAGTCAGCTCATGATTCGCATCCTCCTCCCGATCCTTGCTCTGGCCGCTTCCCTTGCGGCTGCGCCGACCCAGAACTTCTTCGTATCGAAGGCTGGGGACGTTCCCGTGTGGCTTTCGCCCGAACACCGCGCTGGAGAGACCCCTCTGTACATGGCGCCATCCAACGAGCTTCTGCTCAAGCAGGACAGCAAGGGTGAATACATCCAGGTCCGCACCCGCAATGGCGCTTTGGGGTGGGTGGAGCAGACGAAAGTGTCCATTTATGTGGCTCAAACGGGGACCACGGTCGATTTGGGCGAAGGAAAGGTCCAAGGGTATCTGGACAACCCCGGAGCGATCTACATCCTCACGGACGAAAGCAAGATCCCACCCGAAGGATTCTCCATCCTTCGCGATCTGACGGCATTCGTGGTCGACGACAACATCGATCGCGAGAGCCTTGAACGAAAGAACGAAGAGAACTTCTAGCCCAGTTCCTTGCGCGAGACAAAAGGAAAAGCCGCCCCGGAAGAGGCGGCTTTTTGCGATTCATACGTGCGACGCCGGACGATGCCGACGGGCGTCAGTTGTTTTCGCCGTTGCGGCTTTCGGTCGCCTCGCGATCCATGTTGCCCTGGATGGCGTCGACGAAGGAGCGGTCGAGCTGAATGCCGCTCATGGCGTTCGACTCTTCCTGCAAGATGTAAACGGCCTGAGGATTGTCGAGATAGCCCTCGATTTTACCGGAACCGAGGTCCATGGAGGCGCCTTGGGCCTGGCTGAATTCCTTGACCGCTTTGGTTTCGGCCCAGAGTTCCTGGCCGTCCTTGGTGCGAACCTGGACCATGCCGCCGGAACGCTTGACTTCGGCAAACGTTTCCGTGGAGGAAGCCGTATAGGCTGCCTTCTCGTTCACGGCGCGCTTCTGGTTCGCGTACAGGGGAACATCTCCACCCGAGGAGATCAGCTGCTTGGCAGCCAGTGCGGCCGAAGCGGAAAAGAGCAGTGCAATCAGAAAAGCGCGACGCATGAAGGGTCCTCCAGGAGGGGACGAACGTGGAACCATCGTAATCTAGGGATCCGGTTTGGTTCCCGCAATGGATTTTCGCCATTCTCTCCATTTGTCGCTGTGTCTGCGTTGCAAAATCCGCCGTCCTTGGAGAGGTTGGCGCAGATGCTGTGCTGTTTTGCTTGTGGCGGGGGGCTTCTTTCGGACAGGGATGTACCTTGCTCGCGCCATGAATGAAGACAATCTCAAGAGGGATGAGCTGACCCGTTGGCTCGACCGGGGCGCCTCGTTGCGGGTGGTGGTTGCGGATGCATTGAATACGGCGCGTGGAATCTGCCTTCTGCACGATCTGCAAGGGAACGACGCGCGCGATCTCTCGCACGCCCTCGTCGGTGTTCTCCTGCTCGCCTCCGACCTGAAGTCGTCCGAGACGTTTTCCGTCCAGATCGAGATCGATGAGCGCGTCTTCCATGTGGACGCCACGCCGGAGGGACTTGTGCGAGCCATGGTCACGCCTCGTGCCCATGGAGCTTCGGTCGCACGCATGGCCGTGCGACGTTTCGGCCAGAACGGAATCCTCTACCAGTCCGTGGTTGACATCCCCTCCTTGTCCGTGGAGGCGGTCCTGGATGGGTACGTCTCGCAGTCGGAACAGCTGCCGGTACGTGTCGATCTCCGTTGCGAGCTTGACGCGCAGGGGCTTCCGGAAACGGCTCATGGTGCGCTGGTGCGTGGATTTCCCGCGACGCCGCGGGACATCCTTTCGAATCTGTTCGCCGCCTGGGAACGGCGTGGCGTCTGGAAGCCGGATGCTCCATGCGGGGATCTCGACGAGCATGTCTGGGATCGTCTGTCGCGCCAGGCGATCCGCCACCATTGCCCCTGTTCCCGCGAGCGAGCTCTGGTCTCGATCCGCGCGTTGGGAGAAGAGCACCTTCGGGATGCTGCCGAGAAGGGGGAGACGATGGAGGTGATCTGCGACTTCTGCCGCAGCGCCTACGTCTTCGCGCCCGAGGAGTTTTCGCCTCCCAGCGAGTGATCGGAGAGGAGTTCGTTCCAGTCGACCTCCAAAGCTCGACGGATTTTGTCAAGAGTTCCGACCTTCGGCTCCCGCGAGCCGGCCAGAATGCGCGAGACCGTGCTCTTGTCGAGCCCGTGTTCGTGGGCGAAGAGTTCGAAGGTGCGGTATCCTGCGCGCTGGACGAGGCATTGGATGTTGCGGCGCAGACGATCATGGAGAAGATGCGGCATGGGCCGTCTCCTGCGGGATGGATGGGCGATGTGATGGACGGGAGCGTCTGGATTCTACGCAAGAGGTGGCGCGCGGAAACTGGAGGCTGTGCAGGAAGCGCAGTCGCCTTGGGAGGCTTCGCAGACCAGGTTTTCCACGATCACCTCTGGACACTCGCGAAGGGTCGATCAAGCGTGCCCAGAGTGGTGAAAGCCGAACTGTTCGTCCTCCGGATTCCGCACCCCTGACAGGTGTCGTACCCAGAACGTCGTAAAATGTCGTAAACGCGACGGGGATCCAGTTGTCAATTGGCAACAGAAACTCGTTTCTCGCGAAGAGTTTTCCTCCTGTCTCGGTGTGCGTGCGTGGAATCGTGTCCGATGAGCTGGTGTGGGGGGATCGGATCGAGGGTAACTTTCCGTCCATGCAGGAATTGTTGCAACGCCCTCGCCGCAATCGCCGTTCTCCTCTCCTTCGGGCCATGGTCCGCGAGACGAGCCTTTCCACCGCCAACCTCGTGATGCCGTGCTTCGTGCGCGATGGCGTCGGAGTGGCCGAGCCCATCGGGGCGATGCCGGGATGCTTTCGTTTCTCGATCGATCGCCTGGTCGAGGAGGCGCGGATCTGGCGTGCCCTGGGGATTCCCGCCGTGGCCCTCTTCCCGGTGCTTCCGGGGAGCGAGAAGACGGCGGATGGTCGCGCCGCCCTCGATCCCGAAGGTCTTGCGCCTCGTGCCGTGCGCGCCCTCAAGGCGGCATTGCCGGATCTTGTTGTGATCACGGACGTCGCCCTCGATCCGTTCACGGACCACGGACACGATGGACTTGTTGGAGACGGCGGGCGGATTCTCAACGACGAGACGGTGGATGTGCTTGCGCGCATGTCCGTGGTGCATGCGAGGGCCGGTGCCGATCTCGTGGCGCCCTCCGACATGATGGATGGGCGCGTGGGAGCCATCCGGCAGGCGCTCGACGAGGAAGGCTTCGTCGAAACGGGCATCCTGGCCTACACGGCGAAGTACGCGAGCGCTTTCTACGGCCCCTTCCGCGACGCGCTCGATTCCGCACCGAAATCAGGGGACAAGAAAACCTACCAGATGGATCCTGCCAATCGTCGCGAGGCTCTCCGGGAGGCCGATCTCGACGAGGCGGAGGGAGCCGACATTCTCATGGTGAAACCGGGGCTTCCCTATCTGGATGTCCTTTCCGATTTGCGGGAACGATCCTCGCTTCCATTGGCTGCCTACCATGTGTCGGGGGAATTCTCGATGCTCAAGGCCGCTGCCGAGCGTGGATGGATCGACTACGATCGTTGCCTCCTCGAAAGCCTGATCGCGTTCCGACGAGCGGGAGCCGATTTCATCTTCACCTACGGCGCCGTCGACGCTGCACGGCTCCTTGGTGCATGAGCACCGCTGTCTTGCCGGTGTTCGGGGGGGATTCGTTTTTTCCGGATGCGCCCCTTCCCTTACGGCTGGGGATAGGGTACTCTGAAGGCATGATCCCGGAACTTCCCCTCAAAGGATGCTCGATTCTCCTCGTCGAGGACGATCCCGGCGTCCTGGAATTGGTGCACTTGGTCCTCACCGAAGCGGGAGCTTCCGTCGTGGCCGTATCCGAGCCCGACGCCGCATCCGCTCTGAATCCGTTCCCCAAGATCGATATCCTCGTCACCGATATCGTTTTGCCGGGGCGTAGCGGGTTCCAGCTCGCCGAAGAAGTCGTGGGGCGCAGGCCGAATACGCGCGTCCTGTTCATGTCCGGCTACGGCGATCCCGAGATCGGAGCAAGGGAACTGTCCGTTCCGTTCGATTCCGCGCTCAAGCCGTTCCTGCCCGAAGATCTCGTGGCCAAGATTTTCGCGCTGCGTCGTCGGTAGCACGACGTTCACGAGGGATGCCCTGTCCGGGTGATTCCCGATTTTCGGATCGGCAGTGGCCTGCAATCGCGAGAGGGCTGGCGCGTTGCCCTCGACGAAGGTATTTTTCCCGCCCTCACACGAAGATCGGGAGTCCTACATGTCCGTTCATGCCCTTGCTGGCAAGCCTGCTCCGCGCGAAATCCTCGTCTACCTGCCTGAGCTCGTAGCGGCCTACTACACCGGCAAGCCCGACGTGAACATTCCGGAGCAGCAGGTGAGCTTCGGCACTTCCGGGCACCGTGGCAGCTCGTTCAACACGGCCTTCAACGAAGACCACATCCTTGCGGTCACGCAGGCTCTTGTCGAGTACCGCCGCGAAGAAGGCGTCACCGGTCCCGTGTTCGTCGGCATCGACACCCACGCGCTTTCGGTCCCCGCGCGCGACACGGCGCTCGAGGTCCTGGGCGCCCATGGCGTGCATGCGCTGGTCCAGACGGGTGGAGGATTCACCCCCACGCCCGCCGTGAGCCACGCCATCCTGACCTACAACAAGGGCCGTTCGACGGGGCTTGCCGACGGCATCGTGATCACCCCTTCGCACAATCCTCCGGCCGATGGTGGCTTCAAGTACAACCCCACCAACGGCGGCCCCGCCGACACGAACGTCACGAAGCGCATCCAGGACAGGGCCAACGAGATCCTGCGCAATGGACTGAAGGACGTGCTGCGCGTTCCGCTGGCTCGCGCCAAGTCGTCCGGCTGCGTGACGGAATTCGACTTCCTCAAGTCGTATGTCGACGATCTCGGCTCCATCATCGACTTCGAACCCATCGCCAAGTCCGGCCTGAAGATCGGCGTCGATCCGATGGGCGGCGCGGCCGTGAAGTACTGGGAGCCCATCGCGGCCAAATACGGATTGAACCTCACGGTGGTCAACCCCGTCGTCGACCCCACCTTCGGCTTCATGTGCGTCGATCGCGACGGCAAGATCCGCATGGATTGCAGCTCACCTTGGGCGATGGCTGGTCTCGTGGCCATGAAGGATCGCTACGACATCTCCTTCGGCAACGATTCCGACACCGACCGCCACGGCATCGTGACTCGTTCCGTCGGCCTCATGAATCCCAACCACTATCTGTCGGTGTGCATCCAGTATCTGTTCGGCGGCGCCCGCCCCGGCTGGAAGGCCGATGCGGCCATCGGCAAGACCCTGGTCAGTTCTTCGATGATCGATCGCGTCGCGGCCTCGCTCGGGCGGAAGCTCTGCGAGGTTCCCGTGGGATTCAAGTGGTTCGTCGACGGCCTGGTCGACGGCTCCTTCGGATTCGGGGGCGAGGAGAGCGCCGGCGCCTCTTTCCTAAAGAAGGACGGATCGGTGTGGAGCACCGACAAGGACGGCATCATCCTGAACCTCCTGGCCGCCGAAATCACGGCGAAGACGGGGAAGGATCCGGGCCTGCATTACAAGGACCTCGAGGCGAAGTTCGGATCCCCCGTGTACGAGCGCATGGATGCTCCGGCCAATCGCGAGCAGAAGGCGAAACTCTCGAAGCTCAGCCCCGACGCGGTGAAGGCCACCACGCTCGCGGGCGAGGCCATCACGGCCAAGCTCACGAACGCTCCGGGCAACGGCGCGGCTGTCGGTGGACTCAAGGTCGTGACGGAAAACGGCTGGTTCGCGGCTCGCCCTTCCGGCACCGAGGACGTCTACAAGATCTACGCGGAAAGCTTCAAGGGGGACGCCCACCTCAAGGCCATCCAGTCCGAAGCCAAGGAGATCGTGTCCGCGGCCCTGGCGTGAACGACGAACAGGGACGCGGGATTCCTCGCGCCATCCTGTTCGATTTCGACGGGACCCTGGCCGACACGTTCCCTCGGGTGCGGCGCCTCTTGCCGCGTCTGGCCCGGGAGCTGCGATTCCGCGATCCCGGACCTCGGGGAATCGAGAAGCTGCGCGAACTCCCGATGCGACAGATATTGTCTAGGCTGGGGGTTGCGTGGTGGAAGATCCCGCTGCTCCTATGGAGGACGCGCGCGCTTTTGCGGGCCGATGTCGAGAAGATCCTCCTGTTTCCCGGGATCGCCGAACTCCTGGGCGCTCTCGATCAGGCGGGCGTCGAGTGGGGGATCCAGACCACGAACAGTCTCGAGGTCGTGCGCGAGACCCTGCGCCATGGAGGCGCTCCCGAGCCGGGATGGATCGAATCCGGGCTCGGATTGTCGGGCAAGGCGCGCAGCCTCAGGCGGATGGCGCACCATCTGGGCGTGCCTCGAGACCAGTTGCTGCTGATCGCCGACGAGACGAGGGATGCAGGTGCGGCAAGGGCCGCAGGTGTGCCGATGATCGGCGTCGCGTGGGGCTACAATACGCGCGCTTCCCTGGAGCGTGCAGGCGTGGAACACCTGGTCGGAGATGTGGCGGAACTGAGGCGGACCTTGTTGGGAGCGATTGCCGAAGAGGACGCCAGCTCGGAGTGACCACGTCTTCCCGATCGATGTGAAGGAACATCCGGAGTTCCCGCGATCATGTCTTCGTCGATTGCGCTCCATGCCAACCGAGTGTTAGTTTAAAGCGACGAGGTTCCCGCGCACCTCGCATCGCCCGAAGCCGCGGTCATTCCCCCCGACGCCGAGGTTTTCCTTTGAGAGCTGCCGTCCTTCTTTCCGGCTGTGGCCAGCATGATGGGTCCGAGATCCACGAGGCGGTCTTGGCCATGTTGCATCTCGCCCGTGCGGGGTTCGCCGTATCCTGCTTCGCGCCGTTCATGGAACAGCACGATGTGGTCGATCATCACACGGGGAACGAAGTCGCCGAATTTCGCAACGTCCTGATCGAATCGGCGCGGATTTCCCGTGGAGCCATCGCGCCGCTCACCGAACTCAACGAAGCCGATTTCGACTGCCTGGTGCTTCCGGGTGGATTCGGCGTCGCGAAGAACTTCACCAAATGGGCTTTCCTTGGCGCATCGGGAGGAATCCACCCTCTCGTACGCGATGTCATTCGCGCCTTCGTTTCGTCGCATCGTCCGGTGATGGCGTTGGGCATGGCGTCGACCACGGTCGCCAAGGCGGTCCAATCGCTGGATTGCTCGGCGCGTCTCACGGTCGGATCCACCGAAGCGTCTTCGCCTTCCTCGATCCTGGAGATCGCCTCCATCCTGGAGTCCACCGGGGCGCATCACATTCCCTGTCTGGCCGACGAGGCGTGCGTCGACGAGGACAATCGCATCGTGACGATTCCATGCTACATGATGGAAACGGACATCCTTGGCGTGGAGCGTGGAATCGAAGCGGGCGTGCGGGAGATCGTGCGGTTATCCGACGCGGCGGCCGTCAGCCGAATCACGGCCATTCCGGGGGACGACATTTCCCAGGCGGATTCTGTCCAGGAAAATCCGGAGACGGATATCGCCACGGCTCTCGGCGAAGGCTGATCCGCGCCGTCCGTGCCGGTTCAGAATCGCCGGACGCCGCAGACGGTTCGCAGAGCTTCGCCTGGGCGCAAGGTCACGAGTCCCATGCCGTTCTGGAACGCATTCCCTGCGCAGGTCATGGGCTCGATTGCCAAACAATGGCGTCGAGGGGCCGTGAACACCTGCACATAGGCGTACTTGGCCTTGCCGACTTCCTGCCAGACCTCGATTCCTTCGCCGGAATCGGGATCCGCCAGCCGGGTGGTCGCGACGCCTTCCTGGGCTTCGATTTCGATGCAGTCGTTCAGGAAATCGTCTCCGATGAGCTCGGCTTTGCGGAAGCGCTTCCAGGAGGACTTCGTGCCATTCGGAACCGCCCGCTCGGTCATTCCCAGGCGCAGTCCCTTCGGGAGCAGAAGCTCGCACTCGCGGACGTCCCGTCCCAGCGTGAAGTAGGGGTGCCACCCCAAGCCCACGGGGACGTCGGATTTCGCACGGTTCTCGATGGATGTCTCCATGCGCAAGCCCTTGTCTTGAAACGAGAGGCGGATGGACATGCGAATGGGCCAGGGATAGCCTTCCCAACCGTGGCCGTCGAGAGTCAGGACGAGAGATTCCTTGCCGGACGACTTGCGGTCGAGGAGAAACGTCTCGTTCATGACGGTTCCATGCATCGCATGGCCACCTTGCGAGCGGAAGCTTTTGAAGGGTCGGTATTCCTTGCCTTGGAAGCTGTAGATCGCGTCCTGGATGCGGTTGGGCCAGGGTGCGAGGTGTGCTCCCTTGGACCAGCGCTGGCGCTCCACCTCGATCTCGGTACGCATTGGCTGGAGAAGCGGTCGCAGATCCCCCTTTTGTCCGGGTAGAGTGATCTGGTGGATTGTGGCTCCCCTGGTGGGGAAGACCTCGACGGAGGCGCCGCTGTCGGGGCAGGTCAAAGCCAGAATGGGGTGTTTGCCCAGGTTTTTCGATGCGATTGGCATAGGAACCCGCAAAGTAGAACCCTGCACGCAGGCATTCATACCGATTCATGTCGTTGACTTCCGGTCTTCTCCCGTGTAGGTTCGGTTGTGATGTACATCGGAATGCACAAGCGGAGCCACAATGGCTGGCGGTCCCTTCTCGGGGCGCTACTCGTTGTTCTGACGGCTCTCTTGCCTGCGGTGATCCAGCGTTCATCCTGTATGATGGCTCCGAAGGCCATGTCATGCTGCCACGTAGCAATGACCGTTTCTACGCACACGGCAGGAAGCGAAGCGATCCACTCCACTTGCGATTGTAGCAAGGCCCAGTGGAATACGACAGAATGGCTTGAAAGCAGACAAATACAGTCTTCCGCAAATCAAGAGGTGATCGCTCCAGCATTCTCGATGTTGGCCTCTTTGATCTCCTTCCCTCGGCATGCTGTCGAATTCGCACGTATCAGGACATCGGCTTACTCAAGCGGTGTCCCCATTCATTTGAGAATCCTTTCGATCCGTTGTTGAATTCCTAGCAGAACGAGTGCCTTGCACTGATCGATCAGATCTGGTGCTTGTTTTCGCACGCGTTCTGCATCCCGCACTCGCATCCTGGCTGGCAATGGCAAAGAGCCATGCACCGTGTCCAGCGATGCGCTTCATCGTCATGCTCATTTGGTGCAACACCCAATATTGCGCGTGCCGTCTAGGAACTCTCATCGCATTGGAGCGGGATGCTATGCGACACTTGCTCTTCATCTTCGCCTGCGCGGCCCTGCTTGCCCTCTCTGCGTGCGAGGACTCGTCATCGACAACCTCGCCAACGGCGCTCCGCACGACAAAATCGGACTCGACGATCACGGATTCAACATCAGCGAGCGGTCATGCGTCTCATCATCAGTAGACCAGGCTGGTTCTCAAGTAAAGGTTCCGATATGCGAATATCTGCTTTCATGCTCTTGGCACTGTGGCCGCTAGCCACCCATGCCAGCCAGCTCCAGGACTGGCTGAACGAAGCCCTGCGCAAGAACCCATCCCTTGCCTCCAGCCAGTTGTCAGCGGATGCGGCCCGTGAAGGAGCTACCTCCAGGAAGGCTTGGGATCCACCACAGGTTGGTGTCGAACTTTTCCAAACTCCGGTTGCTGGCTTTCCCAATCCATTCTACCAGCAGCAGGAAGTCGACTGGTCGGTTCAGCAAATGATCCCCTTCCCAGGCAAACGGGCAGCCATGGCTCGCCCGGAAAGCCTTCGTGGCGACATGATGCTTGCGGAGAAACGAGCAAGACAGAATCGCCTTGTTCGCCAATTCACCTCGGGGTATTGGGAACTTTGGGGGATCGAAGAGCGGCTACGACTCGATGCGCAACGCATTCGGATCCTGTCCGAGATTGCCGATATCGCGCAGAGGCAGCTGGAAAGTGGGATGGCTGCCCAAACGGAGGCGCTGAGAGCGCGGAGCGAACTGACTTCGTTGCGGCTCGATTCGGCCAACTTGTCTCGGAGTCGGCTGTCGATGCAAGCCATGCTCCTCGCACTCATGGGGCGTCCTGATGAGCGGGGACTGGATTCGGTCGAGGCCCCCCGGCTTCCGTCTCCTCCCGAGATACGGAACCTCGCGGGCACGATTGACAGTTCCCGTCCAGATGTCGCCGGTATGCGGGTTTCATCACGGATGAACCTCGCCATGGCCGAAGCTGCCGATCTGGAGAAACTGCCCGATTTCATGGTCCGTGGCATGTACAAGCAGATGGTCGGGATGGAACGGGACTACTGGTCGCTGATGGTCGGAATAACAGTTCCTGTCGCCCCATGGTCCCTGACGGGCACGAACGCGACCGTCAGACAACGCAGGATCGAAGCGCGGCGCGACCAGATGGAAGCGGTGGCGATGCGGAACATGGCGGTTTCCGAAGTGCGCGCAGCCGCGAATGACTTGGATATCGCACTGGCATCGATCGATGTGGCGGACAGCGCGTTGATTCCGCAAGCCGATCAGGCATGGCAAAGCGCCTACTCGACCTACCGCAACGGGAAAGGCGATTTCCTGATGCTGCTTGACTCCTACAAGATGTCGTTGATGGTCCGAGAGGAACGGATCATGGCTGTCATGAAGGCGATGCAAAGCCAAGCCTCGCTGGACGAGGCATTGGGCACGGACATGACGATTTCAAAAGACCGCATTCAAGGGGACGAACGATGAACCGCAATATCTTCGCCGTGTCGATGATGGGAGTCTTGGCCATCCAGGGCTGCAAGAAGACGGAATCCCCCCGGATGGCAACGCCGACCGGCGAGCACGCAGGCCACCAAGCTGTCAAGAAACAGATGTGGCACTGCCCGATGCACCCGAATCTTATCCGCGAGGAGCCGGGAAAATGCCCGATCTGTGGCATGACTCTCGTACAGTTCACACCCGAGGACGACAGTTCGTCGCCCTCGGTGACGGACTCCTCAAGTTCCACCAGCCATGAGAACCATTCAGCAAAAGGTGGAACCATCGTCAAGCTCGACGCATCCGTCATTCAGACGACGGGTGTCACCACGGAGCCCGTGACGCTTCGACGCATGGATAACGCGATCCACGCGACAGGACTGATCACGCCGGACGAAAGTCGCTACGCATCCGTCCCGTTGCGGACCATGGGATATGTCGAGTCCCTTGTCGCCGACCGCAAGGGTATGAAGGTCCGCAAAGGACAGGTTCTAGCGCAGGTGTACAGTCCCGATGTGGTGGTCGCTCAGGAGGAGATGCTCAGGTCGAGCGGCGAGTTCCGCGACGCGGCCCGTCGCCGCCTCCAGAACTGGGGCGTGGACGAGGAGTTGATCCGCAGGCTCGATGGGGGGGGCTCGGCAAGTAAGACATTTTCTGTCAAATCGCCCATTGACGGGGTCGTGATGGAAAAGATGGTGGTCCAGGGCCAGACGGTGATGCCTGGCATGGAGATGTACCGTATCCTGGACCTTTCGCGCATCTGGGTGATGGCCCAGGTGCCCCAAGGGGAGCTGTCGAAGGTCCAGATCGGAACCGGGGCGGTGATCACCGTCACCGGTCTTCCAGGGAAGATCTTCCACGGCAAGGTGACTTGGATTTCCCCGGAAATGAACATGGAGACGCGAACAGCACAGGTTCGCGTCGAAGTGCCGAATACATCCGGAATGGACCTGCGCCTTGAGATGTTCGCGGATGTGGAGATCGCTGCCAGATCCGCGCAGGAGCATGTCCTGACAGTCCCGCAGCAAGCGATCATTCCATCGGGAACCCGTGCCGTCGCGATCGTGTCCCTTGGCGGAGGTCGCTTCCAGCCTCGCGAGGTCAAGGTCGGGGCGGTATCGGGAGGATATGCACAGATTCTGTCCGGACTTGAGGAAGGCGATCAGATCGTGACATCGGCGCAGTTCCTTCTCGATTCCGAGAGCAACCTTCGTGCGGCCCTGAGCCAGATGGCCGGGAGCGCTCCCGCCGGCCACCAACACGGGAAGTGAGGATCAGCCATGCTTGAAAACATCATACGCTGGTCGATCAAGAATCGAATCCTCGTGGTCCTGATGACTGTCATGCTGGGCGTGCTCGGGCTGAAGGCAACGCTGTCGACACCAATCGATGCGCTGCCGGATCTATCCGACCCGCAGGTCATCGTCTATACCACCGCGTCCGGCCTCTCGCCGCGAACTGTCGAGGATCAGATCACCTATCCGCTCACGACTTCGCTCGTCTCGGTCTCGGGCGCGAAGACGGTACGCGGCTATTCCTTCTTCGGCTATTCCCTCGTCTACATCATCTTCGACGAAGGGACTGACCTGTACTGGGCGCGAGCTCGTGTCCAAGAGTACCTGAACCAAGCCAAAGCGAAGCTTCCCGAGAAAGCCGTCCCCCAACTTGGACCGGACGCATCGGGGCTCGGTTGGGTCTACGAATACGCATTGGTTTCCAAGACCAGATCCCTTGCCGAGCTGCGCTCGCTCCAGGACTGGTACATGAAGTACGGATTGGCCACGGTTCCTGGTGTCAGCGAAGTCGCAAGCATCGGCGGCTATGTGAAGCAGATCCAGGTACGGGTGAATCCAGAAAAGCTCCGCGCTTTCAAGATTTCGCTATCCATGATCGACATGGCGCTACAACGCTCCAACGAGGACGCGGGCGGCGAGGTGATCGAGCAGGGCGAGACGGAATTCATGATCCGTGGCGAAGGATACATCAAGACGCTTGACGATGTTCGAGGCATACCCCTGATGGCTGCGAACGGGACCCCCGTTCGGTTGGGCGATGTGGCCGATGTGGACTGGGGTCCGGAGATGCGACGCGGTCTATCCGAGTTGGATGGAAAGGGCGAAGTCGTCGGCGGCATCGTCATCATGCGCTACGGACAGAATGCGCTCGATGTCATCAAGAACACCAAGGAGAAGTTGGAGCAGTTGAAGCAGGGGTTGCCACCCGACGTGGAGATCGTCCCGACCTACGACCGCACCGGCATCATCGAGCGGGCAGTGGAGAACCTTTCTCACAAGCTCTTGGAAGAAATGATCATCGTGGCCATCGTGTGCGCCGTGTTCCTGATGCACGGACGAAGTGCGTTCGTGGCAGTGCTCACCCTGCCCATTGCTCTCCTCATCTCGTTTCTCGTCATGCGGATGCAAGGGATCAACGCCAACATCATGAGCTTGGGTGGGTTGGCCATCGCCATCGGTGCCATGGTCGATGCCGCGATCATCATGATCGAAAATGCACACAAGCATTTGGAGCACGAACAGGAGAAGCCAGAATTGGAGCGCCGTCCACACTGGCAAATCATTCAGGAAGCCGCTTCGGAAGTCGGCCCATCGCTTTTCTGGTCACTTCTTGTGATCACGATTTCTTTCGTTCCGGTTTTTTCTCTGGAAGCTCAGGAAGGTCGTCTTTTCAAGCCGCTGGCATACACCAAAACCTACTCGATGGCCGCCGCCGCGTTCCTGTCGATCACACTGGTTCCCGTCCTCATGGGATGGTTCATTCGGGGCAAAATCCCCAGCGAGGACCGCAACCCGATCAATCGCTTCCTGGTGCGCCTCTACCATCCGGTGGTCAAGTTCGTGCTCGCGCGTCCTTGGGGCATGATCATGGGGGCGCTCCTTGTCGTAGCTGTCACCATCGTTCCTTTCCGGAAGCTGGGCTCGGAATTCATGCCAGCGCTCTACGAGGGCGACATCCTGTACATGCCCACCGTCCTGCCGGGAATTTCCATCACCAAGGCCAAGGAGTTGACGCAAAGAACTGACAAGTTGATTGCTTCTCTTCCCGAAGTCGCGCGGGTATTTGGCAAGGCCGGTCGTGCAGAGACCGCCACGGATCCTGCTGGCCTGGACATGCTGGAAACTGTCGTACAGCTCAAGCCGGAGGAGCAATGGCGTCCAGGAATGACCCATGAGAAAATCGTGGCTGCCTTGGATTCGATGGTTCGCATCCCCGGTTTGACGAATGCCTGGACAATGCCCATCAAGGCCCGAATCGACATGCTTTCTACGGGGATCAAGACGCCCGTCGGCATCAAGATTTCGGGTCCAAATTTGGATACGCTGCAGAGGATTGGACAGGATCTGGAGACCATTGTGCGTGGTGTCCCCGGAACAGCTTCGGCCTTCGCCGAACGTGCTGTTGGCGGCAACTACCTGAACATCAAGATTGACCGTGATGCCGCAGCCAAGCTTGGAATCACCGTCGCGGACATTCAGGATGTGGTCCGCACCGGCATGGCTGGCATGCCTGTCACCACGACTGTTCTCGGGCTTGAACGATACACCATCTCGCTCCGCTACCATCGCGAGGCAAGGGAGGATACGACGACTCTCGGCGGGCTGTTGGTAAGCGCTCCCGGAGGCGCACAAATTCCGCTTCGAGAACTCGTCGCCTTTTCGTTCGCCAAGGCTCCGATGGTCATTCGCACCGAGAGTACGAAGCCCAACGCATGGGTATTCGTCGATACGCGGGAAAGTGACATCGGGGGTTACATCACTCACGCACAGGAAGCTGTTAAGGCTGGACTCACAGTTCCTCAAGGATACACGGTTGTGTGGAGTGGAGAGTTCGAGTCGATGGAAAGAGCGAAGAAGACCTTGCTCTTCGTCATTCCCATCACGCTCCTTCTCATCATCACGATCATTTTTCTCAACACGAAGTCGTTGGCTAAAACATCCATCGTCCTTCTGGCGGTTCCCTTCTCTCTCGTTGGTGCCGTCTGGTTCCTGTGGTTCTTGGACTACAACCTGAGTGTCGCAGTCTGGGTCGGTTTGATCGCGTTGGCTGGACTCGACGCTGAAACGGGAGTCATCATGCTGCTCTATTTGGACCAGAGTTTTGATTCGATGAAAAAAAATGGCCGCATGACCACGCTGGATCATCTTCGTGAAGCAATCGATCATGGTGCAGTCAAGCGCGTGCGGCCAAAGGTCATGACGGCAACAGTCATTCTCGCGGGACTTATGCCCATCCTCTGGAGCCATGGAGCAGGTTCGGATGTGATGAAGCGAATTGCGTCGCCCATGGTAGGCGGTGTGGTCACTTCCGTTGCGATGGAACTCCTTGTCTATCCTGCCATATACTTCGTTTGGCGCAAGCGCCATGTCAAATCATCCAACCCTGCTCTTGAGGATTGAGTGATTCCTGTAGCCCCATTTTGTGCATACCAATCACAAAGCCTCGCATAATGTCTCGAAACCAAAGGAAAATCATGAATGCCAAGGTGACTATTGCAACTATTGTACTTTCGATTGGGCTTGCCTCCGCGATGGAAGGGATGGATATGTCTCATTCGGGACACTCCAATCATCAAACCGCAAAAAATACCGAAACAACGAAGTCGGATGAATTAATTCTGTCTCCTACGGCTGCACAACTAAAGAAAGCAAAGCCGGCAAAGAATAAAATCTGCCCAGTCGATCATGCTGCAATTGGATCGATGGGTGATCCCGTCTATGTGATTTGGAAGGGGCAAGCGGTTGCGCTCTCTTGCGATCCCTGCAAGAAAGAATTTGCGAAGGATCCAGCAAAATTCACAGCAGCATCACTTGCTAAAAGTGAAAAGAAAAAATGATGATGACGGCGCGCTGCGTAAAAATGTAAAGCACCTTGGTGCAAGAATTTGTTTGCGCCATCCTTGATGATCTGTGATATCTCATTTCTTGGATAGGCCTTCGAAAAAGGTAAACCGCAAAATAAAAATCAAACAGAGTCGCGACTTGATCGTCGTGGCTCTGTTTGATAAGAACAGCACATCGGAAACAAAAAGGAAGTATTGCAGTTGCAATGTTGCCTAACGGAACGGTGTTGAAAACAAGTGGTTTTCCATCACTGCTTGAATGCCCATTGCGCTCAATGAAGAGGTAGCGATCGACCTAGTCTATCCTCGCCGTATCGAGATTGACAAGGACCGTACAGATCAGGGACTTCTTCTGCCCCCTGAATGCCTGAACATGGGAATTCATCTCATGTTCGGGCTGCGTCGTGGTACAAACCCGGGTACGATAAAAATGGTGGCGGGACGGTTGGAACGGTTTTAGGGTGGGCTTCGCCGGACGCTCCTGGAGGCTCCGTCGCCCGGAAAGCCTTTGTTCATGGGCTTCCTGCGGACTTTGTCGGTCGAACGCCTCTCCAGGTGGAACATAGGGGCGCTCCCATTTCGGGAGCGGAAGAAGTGCTATGAAATCCAGTTGCCATCGGCCTTCTACTCCGATGGACATGTGCCGACTCGTGTCGCGGTACAAATGGCGGTACAATAAAGAGAGGGTTGCTTCCTGTGGCACGTTGGAGAAGCGGTGCATCCTGGAGTTGCGTGCAAAAGTGATCGATCCGCGAGAGGGGTGCGGGCTGTTCGCCGACATGTACCGCAGCGACAGCGGGATCTTCGAACAGTGCGACGACTCCGACGGCTATATCGGTGACGTCTTTCGCAACGAGGCCAAGGACCTGTTCGTCGCATTCGCCCGCGAGTGCTCGGACAAAAAGTGGCTGCTCGAACCCAAGCCACTCAAGCTATGGGGATGGCGACGGTGTTGCGTGCCAGGAGCCGTTCGGCCACTGAATTTCAGGCCGATTTCCCCACGCAGATTTGCGCCTGCTCTGTAGGAGTGGTATCATCATAGATCGCGAACCCTGCCTTTTTGGCTACACCGACTTCAGGAGCCGCGATGGACAGACCGCACGTGATGATCGTCGACGATGACCCTAGGATTTGCCAGAATCTGTGCACGGTCCTTGAGGAAAATGGTCTCCGCACGAGCTACCACACCGACGCTACTTCCGCAATTGTGGCGATGAGTGGAGAAGATCCAGTGCCCGATGTGCTTGTGCTCGACGTCCACATGCCCGACATGTCCGGCTTGAGTGTGCTCAATATCCTGTCGGAGAGGGATCTTCGCATCCCCACACTTTTGATCTCGGGACTGGAAATGTCCGATGATCCCTCCATCAAAGAGCGATTCGGATTCAGCGACCACCTCGAAAAGCCGTTCGGAATGCAGGTCTTCCTGCGGCATGTCCAGACGTTACTTCCTACGGGCAAGTGAATCGACTCTCATGACTGCCACAGCGCCAATGCATCAGAAAAACGAAGCTGCGTGCAGCAGGTCTGCCGAAGCGATCGCGCAGATCGGGTTGCCACTGCGGATCGTGGCAGATCAGGTCACAGAAAAGCATGTACGAGGATCATGCTCTTGAGGTAACCTGGATGTCTCAGATCTCCCTGCGCATCAGATCATTGAAAGGCATCTGGTGATCCATACGTTCTGCGAATGGGCGGAAAATGTCATGCCTTTCATGGAGACTGCAGGTACTCCTTCCTGGCGAAACGAGAGTTGCCTCAAGGGTCGGAGGCTGTTCTTGGGGTTTGCTTCGCCAGCATCGTAGGTCGACTCAGCATCCAGGAATTCCGTTTTTGACCCCCGTAGACAGGGTCAAGCCATTACTTTCAAAAAACCTGCATTACCTCAGGAGTCTGCTTGGAAGCCCCCTCCCCTTGATTCCGGTCCTGCAAGCCGACGCATCAAAGGCCCTTGCCGCCTCTGTCCGTCCCGTAGCACAATGGCTACGCAACAGTTTGAGACGGCTTCTCGCTGACGTGTACTTCACATTAGCGTCAATTGCGCATAACACGCCGATCTTACGATTATCGACAAGCATCTCAGCCTCGGTCGGGTACTATCTACCTCTTCCGAGTACCGTCCACACCCAGATAACAACGGTTCAATCAAAAACGACAATTGCTCCTAATGTTCTGTTAGACAAATGGATCTATATATCTACTTACGGGTCTATCCATCAAGCCATGGTGTCTAACGAGACATCAGGCGCAATTTCTTGCGGTTGTGAGGAAAGGACCAATGAATCAAAGACAAATAATGTCCACTTCAAAACGACAATTGCTCCTAATGCTCTGTTAGACTTAAAACATCCAACAACAAACAAGAACAAATATTGATTGGCCTCCGGCGGATTAGCAGCAGATGAATTTAGAATAAGACCAATGAATGACGAACTCATAAAAAGTTCAATGAATAAGCGG
>Ga0209373_10000175_pt1 | contig 137969 bp, 138 predicted proteins | sample Higcelweek5metaG_FD_187173 | JGI IMG/M metagenome (GOLD analysis project Ga0209373, IMG submission 187173) | Freshwater pond sediment microbial communities from the University of Edinburgh, under environmental carbon perturbations - High... | ecosystem: Environmental > Aquatic > Freshwater >... | reverse complement strand
CTCCCAAGAAGGCGGCGGCTCCCAAGAAGGCGGCGGCTCCCAAGAAGGCGGCGGCTCCCAAGAAGGCAGCCACCCCAAAAGAGAAGACCGTTGCCGCGAAAAAGAAAACCGGAGCGAAAAAGTAAGACATGCGAGGACCGCTGAAAGAGCAATGGAATGAATTCGACTGGGAAGCCGAACTGAAGAAGGACGACGCCCGGGTGGATACCTATATGCGCGAACTGCCGCGCTATATCGATCTGCCCGCGGAGGACGCCGTCATCATGAAGCATATTCAGGAGAAGCCCGATCTGGTGCCTTTCAACGGCGACTACCGGGATTCCTCCCTCTATGAACTTTTCGAAGAGAACGAGGTTGACGAGGAAGTCGATTTTTCCGACGACTGGCAGAAACGCGACGGCGCGGACTTCTTCATCGTCGCCGGGCGTCTGGCACGTCTGTGGGCACAGTATTTCGCCTCGGAAACCAGCCCGGAACAGACCGTCGCCGGAATGCGGATTCTCTGTCTCTACGGCAAGGTCATGGCGCGCGGGGCGGACCTCATCGACATGGAGGACGACGAATATCCGGCGCTCCGGATCGCGCTTGTCAAGCGCCTCCTTTCGGACGTCAACCAGCTGATGGGCGAACTTCAGCGTCTTTCCGCGAAAATCCCTTCCGCTTCGGAGAAGGCCGATTTCCATTTCGAGCATCTCATGACTTTCCGCGAAAAGGTCCTGGCGCTTCTGGCGAAATACCGTTCCGCAAAATCATAGTTTTTCACGAAAAGAAATTGTATTTTCCGCATTCAAAATTATATTATCGGTCCGAAATATGATTGTCGGCATGGAGATGAACCGGAACCGTTGGAGGAAACGTCTGGGAAATGAACGTTCATAAAGAAGCTTTCGAGCGCTGGACTCCGCGCGATTCGGCGGACCTCTATGGGATCCGCGACTGGGGCGCCGGATATTTCGACATCAACAGCAAAGGCGAACTGGTTGTCACGGCGTTCGGTGCGGAAGGCCCGGCCGTCAGCCTGATGGAAATCGTCAACGGCATCAAGGAACGCGGCATGAACATGCCCGTCCTGCTCCGGCTCCGCAACATTCTCGACACTCAGATCCGCCTGCTCCATTCCTCCTTCGCCAAAGCAATCAAGCAGACCGGCTTTCAGGGCAAATACCGCGGCGTCTATCCGATCAAGGTCAACCAGCAGCAGCAGGTGATCGAGGAAGTCGCGCGCTTCGGACGCGAATTCCATCACGGCTTCGAGGCCGGAAGCAAGGCCGAACTGATCGCCGCAATCGGCAACATGACCGACCGCAACGCGTGTCTTGTCTGCAACGGATACAAGGATGAGGAGTTCATCGACCTCGGCCTCTATGCCACAAAGATCGGAATCAAGTGCATCCTCGTCATCGAAATGCCCGGGGAATTGCCCATCATCATCGAGCGCAGCAAGAAACTCAAGATCAAGCCCATGATCGGCATCCGCATGAAACTCTCCACCCGCGCCGGGGGACAGTGGACCGAATCCGGCGGCGACCGCAGCGTGTTCGGGCTCAACACCGCGGAACTCATCAATATCGTCGATTCCCTCAAGGATGTCGGCATGCTGGATTGCCTCCGCCTGCTTCATTACCATATCGGCTCCCAGATTCCAAACATCCGCGACATCCGTGCGGGCGTCCTCGAAGCCAGCCGCGTCTACTGCGGTCTTGTGGAGGAAGGCGCCCCCATGGGTTTCCTAGACCTCGGCGGCGGACTGGCCGTCGACTACGACGGCTCCCACACAAACTTCCACGCGAGCCGCAACTATACGCTCGATGAATACTGCGTGGACGTCATCGAAACCGTCGCCGAAACGCTGTCCGCGAAAAAAATTCCGCATCCCAACATCATCACCGAATCCGGACGCGCCACCGTCGCCTATTATTCCGTGCTGCTCTTCAATATTCTGGACGTGGCGTCCTTCGAACCGACGAAAAAGCCTTCCACGCTTCCGAGCGACACCTGCGAACTCACCAAAGACCTGCTGGCGCTGGTCGGAGCCATCAACCAGCGCAATCTCCAGGAAAGCTATCACGACGCAATCTACTACCGCGACGAAATCCGCATACTGTTCAAGAACGGACGCATCTCCCTCCGCGAACGCGCACTGGCCGAAAGCGCCTTCTGGACCATCATCGCCTCCGTCAGCAAGGAAATCCACAAACTCAAATACATCCCCGACGAGTTCGAGGGTCTCGACGCGGCGCTGGCCGACATCTATTACGCGAATTTCAGCGTGTTCCAGTCTCTCCCCGACTCCTGGGCCATCAAGCAGGTCTTTCCCATCATGCCGATCCACCGTCTCACGGAACGCCCCACGCGCAACGCGATCATCTCGGACATCACGTGCGACTGCGACGGCAAGATCGACCGTTTCGTGGACCTCCATGACGAGCGCCGCACCCTGCCTCTCCACGAGGTCAATGAAAAGGACGAATACTATCTGGGCGCGTTTCTGGTCGGCGCCTATCAGGAAACTCTCGGCGACCTTCACAACCTTCTCGGCGACACCAATGTGGTCAACATCAACATCAACCGCGAAGACGGCCATTTCGAGATCGTCAAGGAGCTGGAGGGCGACACCGTGGCGGATGTCCTCAGCTATGTGGAATACAGCACCAAGGAGCTGACCGACAGTTTCCGAGGCATCGCCGAACGCGCGGTCGTGGAAAAACTCATCACGCCCGCCGAACGCCGGGCCATCGTCTCCGCCTTCGAGAACGGGCTGCGCGGCTACACTTATTTCGAACGTTAAAACCTTTCAGACAGGAGTTATACACATGGCAAGAATCCTCATCATCGGCGCGGGCGGCGTCAGCCAGGTCGCGGTTCACAAGTGCGCTCAGGCATCGGACGTCTTCACCGACATCTGTCTGGCCAGCCGGACGCTCTCCAAGTGCGACAAGATCGCCGCTCAGCTCAAGCGCCCCATCCGCACCGCCAAGGTCGACGCCGACAACGTCCCCCAGCTGGTGAAGCTCATCAAGGACTTCCGTCCCGACGTCGTCCTCAACGTCGCGCTTCCCTATCAGGACCTCCACATCATGGACGCCTGCCTCGAAACCGGCGTCAACTATGTCGATACCGCCAACTACGAACCGCCGGATGTCGCCCACTTCGAATACAAATGGCAGTGGGCCTATCAGGAACGCTTCAAGAAGAAAGGCATCCTGGCCCTCCTCGGCAGCGGTTTCGATCCCGGCGTGACCAACGTCTACACCGCCTGGGCCCTGAAGAAGCATTTCGACACCATCGAGACGCTCGACATCATCGACGCCAACGCCGGCGACCACGGCCAGCCCTTCGCCACCAACTTCAACCCGGAAATCAACATCCGCGAAGTCACCGCGAAAGGCCGCTACTGGGAAAAAGGCAAATGGATCGAAACCGATCCCCTTTCCGTGAAGAAAACCATGGATTTCCCCGACGGCATCGGCCCGAAGAAAATCTATCTGATGTTCCACGAGGAACTCGAATCCCTCACGAAGAACTTCGCAAAGAAGGGCCTCAAGCGCGCCCGTTTCTGGATGACCTTCAGCGACAATTACCTCAAGCATCTGGAAGTCCTTCAGAACGTCGGCATGACCCGCATCAATCCGGTCAAATACAACGGACAGGAGATCATTCCGCTCCAGTTCCTCAAGGCGCTCCTCCCCGATCCCGCCTCCCTCGGGCCCCTCACCAAGGGCAAGACCTGCATCGGATGCAAGATCAAGGGAACGGCCAAGGACGGACGCAAGCGCGAATACTACGTCTACAACATCTGCAGCCACGAGGAGTCCTACAAGGAAGTCCAGTCCCAGGCGATCTCCTACACCACCGGCGTGCCCGCCATGATCGGCGCCATGCTCGTGGCAACCGGCGTCTGGAAAGGCGCCGGCGTCTTCAACATGGAGGACTTCGATCCCGAGCCCTTCATGAAGAAACTCAACAAATACGGCCTCCCCTGGACGGAAGTTTTCCTGAAATGACGCTGCTCCCGCTGGAAGCCATCAAGACCCCCTGTTTCGTGGTGGACAAGGCGCTTCTCCGGAAGAATCTGGAGATCCTCAACCATGTCCGCCGCGAAACCGGCGTGAAAATCCTTCTGGCGCAGAAAGCGTTTTCGATGTATTCCGTCTATCCGCTGCTGGCCGGAACCCTGGACGGCACCTGTGCCAGTTCTCCCCACGAAGCACGCCTCGGACACGAGGAGTTCGGAAAAGAGGTCACCGCTTTCGCCGCCGCCTATTCCCGCCGCGATCTTCAGGAACTTCTTGTTTTCTGCGACCATGTGATCTTCAACTCCTTCCCGCAGTGGAAGCGTTTCCGGGACCTGACAAAAAAGGCGTCCGGCGTGAAGTTCGGACTGCGCTGCAATCCGGAACACTCCGAGGGACAGACCGAACTATACGATCCCTGCGCGCCGAAATCGCGGCTCGGCATCCGCCGCGCCGACTTCGCCGGCGAATCCCTGGAGGGCATCACCGGGCTTCATGTGCACAATCTCTGCGAGCAGAACGCGGACGCTTTCGAGCGGACGCTGGCGGCCTTCGAAAAGAACTTCGCCGACATCATTCCGCAGATGCAATGGATCAACTTCGGCGGGGGGCATCACATCACCCGTCCCGACTACGACGTGCCTCTCCTGTGCCGTCTTCTGAACGGCTTCCGGAAACGCTGGAAAACGCCTGAAATCTTCCTCGAACCCGGGGAAGCGGTCGCCCTCAATGCAGGGTATCTGGTCGCCACGGTGCTGGACATCGTTCACAATGAAACGGACATCGCGATCCTGGACACTTCCGCGGAGGCGCACATGCCCGACGTGCTGGAAATGCCCTACCGTCCGAATGTGATCGGCGCGGGACAGCCTTCCGAGAAGAAACATACCTATCGTCTGGCGGGACATTCCTGTCTGGCCGGGGATGTGATCGGAGACTATTCCTTCGATGAAAAACTGGAGCCGGGCCGGAAGCTCGTCTTCCTCGACATGGCCCATTACACCATGGTCAAGACCAATACATTCAACGGTCTGCAGCTCCCCTCCATCGCCCTTTTCGACTCGCAAACTTATGAATACCGGGTAATCCGCGAATTCGACTATTCCGACTTCAAATCGCGGCTTTCCTGAAAAAAACGGAAGGAAATTGAATATGGCCGCCTGTTCCGGAAACTGTTCCGCCTGTAAAGAAAAAGGCTCCTGCTCCGACGAGAACACAAAACTGAATTTCGTCCTGGGAAAAATCAAGCACAAAGTGATGATCCTTTCCGGCAAAGGCGGCGTCGGCAAAAGCTCCGTCGCCGCATCCGTTGCGATTCTTCTGGCCAAAGCCGGAAAGTCTGTCGGACTGCTGGATCTGGATTTCCACGGGCCTTCCCAGCCGACCCTGTTCGGCGTCCAGCATCTCCGTCTGGAAGGCGACGAAAACGGACTTCTTCCCATGGACTGCAAAGGGGTCAAACTGGTATCCATCGGTCTTCTTCTGGACAACTCGGACCAGGCGGTCATCTGGCGCGGCCCCGCGAAGATCGGCGTTCTCAAGCAGCTGATCGAAGAAGTGCAGTGGGGCGATCTGGACTATCTGATCCTCGACTTTCCTCCCGGTTCGGGAGACGAAGTGCTCTCCGCGGCACAGATGATCACCGGGGACCGCTGTGCTGTGATAGTGACCACTCCGCAGGAGCTGTCCATGGCGGACTGCCGCAAGTGCATCGACTTCTGCCATAAGGTGAAAGTCCCGATCGCCGGCATCGTGGAAAACATGTCCGGATTCACCTGTCCGGACTGCGGGCATACCCATCCCCTTTTCTCAAAGGGAGGGGGTGCGCTTCTCGCCAAGGCCAATGGAGTTCCCCTCCTGGCGCAGCTCCCGCTGAATCCCCGTTTCATGGAACGGTGCGACGCCGGAGAAGTGGATTCCGCCCTGAGGGATGCACCCGATATTTCCATGGGTCTTGAAAATGTTATATCTACAATTATAAAATAAACTTTTCAGTATTTGACAAAAATTCTTTTTGCTGTATATTATAAGAAAACGGCGGTTGACTAGAGATAACCCTTAACCATCGAGGTGCAGCATGAGGTCGAATACTGAAGTGAATCTTGCAAGACTCGCCAAGACAACCCTGTCTACGGATTTTGTGGAATCCCATTGCGGTGAGTGGAATCATCAGGACTGGCTTCTTTTCTGTGCTTCCCTGGAGGAAAAAGGGTATACTCCCATCGATCTGGATCAGGTCGGACTCCTTCTGGAAAAGGCCAAATCCGAGTACTGGGAAAAACGCAATTGATTCCCGGAAATGCTCCTTCGAATGCATCCGGCGAACTTTTCCTGATTTCCACTCCGATCGGAAATCTGGACGATATGACCATCCGGGGCATCGATACTTTGAAGCAGTGTTCCGTGGTTTTTGCGGAAGATACCCGCCGGACTCTTGTCCTGTTCCGAAAATTCGACATCCACGCGAGACTGGCGTCCTACCATGCATTCAATGAACACGGCAAAACCAACGAAGTGATTTCCCGCGTACTCGCGGGGGAACGTGTCGGGCTGGTCACCGACGCCGGAACGCCCTGCGTCGCCGACCCCGGATTCCTGCTGGTCCGGGAAGCGGTCAAAGCCGGAATCCAGCCCCGGGTGATCCCCGGCGTCTCCTCCCTGACTTTCGCCATTGCCGCCAGCGGGCTTCCCTCCGAGCGATTTTCCTTTTACGGCTTTCTGCCGGTCAAAAGCGGACGCCGCGCCGCCCGAATCGCCGAGATCGCCGCCGAAAACAAAAGCGTCGTCATTTTCGAGTCTCCCTACCGTCTCGGAAAACTCCTTCAGGAACTCTGCGAAGCCCTCGGCGCCGGCACCGCCTGCGCGGTCGTCCGTGAAGCAACCAAGCTCCATGAGGAAATTCTGCGCGGTCCTCTCGGCGAACTGGTGAAATCCACGGACTCCCGCGTCTGGAAAGGCGAATGCGTCGTGGTCGTCTCCGCCCGGAATGCGGATTCCGCCGGGCAGGAAAATGAGGCGGACGATCTTCCCTGAACAGGGAACTTTTTCCGGTTTTTTCCGTTCCGGAGTTTGAAATATCCGGATTCCGTGTTATATTTCAATGGCAAATGATCACATATACATTTGCCGCACATAGCGGCCCACTTTACTTAATTGGAGAATAGTAATGGGCAATCTTTATCTCGACCGGTTCATGGAAAAATTCGAATTCGAAGGTCTCACCTTCGACGACATCTCGATGGTGACGCAATATGCGGATTTTCTCCCGGACGAGGCCGACATTTCCACTAATTTTTCCACCAATATCCGTTTGAACATTCCCTTCGTCAGCGCGGCCATGGACACCGTGACCGAAAGTGAAATGGCCATCGCCATGGCCAAACTCGGCGGTATCGGAGTCATTCATAAAAATCTCACGCCCGTAATGCAAGCCGACGAAGTGCGCAAAGTCAAACAGTATCTCAACGGCCTGATCCGCAAGCCGGTGGTCTTCGAGGAAAACACCACCGTCGAGGAAATGCTCAACGAGAAAAATTCCAAACAGTATTCCTTTTCCGGGTTCCCGATCGTGGACAAGCACGGCAATCTCGTCGGAATCATCACTTCCCGCGACATCAAATTCCTGACGGACCGCCGCTGCAAGGTCTCCGACATCATGACCCGGAACGTCATTACCGCGCCGATGGCGACCCCTCTCCAGGAAGCCTTCGAGATCATGCGCGACAAAAAAGTCGGCAAGCTCCCTCTGGTGGACAAGGACGGACATCTCAAGGGACTCTACAGTTTTCAGGACGTCTACACGCTGATCACCAACATGGCTCCAGCCTACAACCGCGACCCCGAACACCGTCTCCGCGTCGCCGCCGCCGTCAGCCCCTATGACTACGAACGCGCCGCCGCGCTGGCCGAAGCCGGAGTCGACGCCATGGTGATCGACACCGCCCACGGCCACAGCAAAGGCGTTCTCGAAACTCTCCGCATGTTCAAGAAGGACTATCCCGAAGTGGACATCGTGGCCGGAAACATCGCCACCGGCGATGCCGCCGAAGCCCTGATCGAAGCCGGCGCGGACGCCGTCAAGGTCGGCATCGGCCCCGGCTCCATTTGCACAACGCGCGTCGTCGCCGGAATCGGCACCCCGCAGGTGACCGCGGTCTACCAGGCGGTCAAGGCTGCCAAGGGACGCGTTCCAGTGATCGCCGACGGCGGAATCAAACAGTCCGGAGACGTCGCGAAGGCCCTCGCCATCGGAGCCTCCTCCGTGATGATGGGTTCCGTCCTCGCCGCCACGCTGGAAAGCCCCGGCGAAAAAATCATCCAGCACGGCCGCCGTTTCGTGGTCTACCGCGGCATGGGCAGTCTGGAAGCCATGAAGAGTTACAAGGGCAGCCGCGAACGCTATGGGCAGTCCGACGTGGACGATACGAAGAAACTGGTCCCGCAAGGCGTGGAAGGCATGGTTCCCTACCGCGGCTCGCTCTGGGAAGTCATCTACCAGTTCGCCGGCGGCCTCCGCTATTCGCTCGGCTATTGCGGGGCCAGAAACATTGAGGCGCTTCGTGAGACCGTCAAAGTCATCCGGGTCAGCGCCTCGGCTCTCCGCGAGGCGCATCCGCATGATATTCTCATGCTCAAGGACGCCCCCAACTACTCTCCGGAAAACTGACGGCCGCCGTTCTTTTCCGCGGACGGCGCAACGGCGCGGCTGATATAAATTTTGCGTGTTCAATTTTTCGGGAGTTGAAAAAGTGAAGATTGTGTTTTCACTGTTCATGATACCGGCGGTTCTCGGCGTGTTTCTCGCCGGGCTGGGTGGTATTTTCATCTATCTGGACGGACAGGGATTCCGGCCTGCCGAAAATCCGCAGCTCTTCTGGACGAACTTCTATTTTTTTGCGCTTCACCTTTCCATGGCGGGCGCTCTGGTTCTCTCGATCTTCGGACTGCTGTACAGTGCGTGCATGGTTCTGATCGGACTGATTCTCCGGGCATGGGTAGGGGTGCTTCTCGCGGCGGGACTCACGTTCTTCTCCTTCCTGCTGCTGCAATATCTGATGAACACGACGATCTAGGAGATTTTTCATGGACATCCGAATCGGTCAGGGCTGCGATGTGCATCGCTATGAAACAGGCCGCCGCCTCATCCTGTGCGGTGTCGCCATCCCTTACGAAAAGGGACTGCTCGGACACAGCGACGCCGATGCCGCGGTCCATGCGCTGATCGACGCTCTCCTCGGGGCTCTCGCGCTCGGCGACATCGGACACTTCTTCCCGGACACCGATCCGGCGTGGAAAGACGCGGACAGCATCGTTCTTCTCCGGAAAACGCTGGCGTATCCCGCCTTCCGCGGCTGGATCGTCTCCAACATCGATCTCACGATCATTGCGCAGCAGCCGAAACTCGCGCCCCATATTCCCGCCATGCGGCAGACGCTGGCCAATGCCATGAATCTTCCCATTGACCGCATTTCCATAAAAGCAAAAACCAACGAAACCATGGGCTTCGTTGGTCGTCTGGAAGGACTTGAGGCGCGCGCGGCGGTTCTGCTCTGGCGCGCCACCTCCTGTCCGAACCTCACTCCGGAATGAACCAGACGGTGATGTCCTCGATGTAATCCTTCGGATCGTTGAGGTAGAATTCCAGTGCGGTCGTACCGACCGGAACCACTGCGGGACGGAAGAAATCCTTATCCTGAATCACCGTGCTTTTCTCCGCTTTCTTCACCTCGCCTTTCGCGAGATTCTGAAGATGCATGACATTGGCCTGTTCCCCCTCGACGCTGTTCGAAATCGCTTTGACGACCGCATTCGTGAGTTTTCCATTCACTTTGCAGAACACGGTTCCGTCTTTTTTACGGGCGTTCAGATTCGCGGAGAAGGTCCGCTGGGCGCTTTTCTGATTGGTGAGATTCAGCAGAACGCAGACCGGCTCACCCTTTTCACCCTTCAGGCGGAGCGAACGGTTGGCATCCGCGCCGTATGATCCATGAGAAATAATCTCGGCATTTTTATTGACAGCCAGACGATGGACGTTGTTCTGGTCGAAACTCTCGCGGCAGAAGGCCATGCCGGGCTGTTTTGCGAATTCCGCCTCGAGAAGCGCGCCGTTGCCCGCCTCCAGTTCCAGCGGGAACTTCCGGAAATCGGCATTCTCCGGCACAAGCGTCAAGGATTTGCCCGTTTCAAGGTTCACGACCTTCTTCACATTGTTCGGCACGAGAACGGAGACGGTCCGTTTGTGGTCCAGATCCCGGTTGACAACCACGCCCAATTGGCGGTCCGATGAGATAAACGTGGAGGCATCGGTTTGGGGATCATTCGCAAAGAACACCGGGAAATCCGCTTTTTTGCGCTGGACGAGCAATGCCTCGTTTTTCCGGATGAGTTTCATGACCGGAGCGGTCGCCAGCATCTGCTTCGTCGGCTTGCCGCCAGGGTCCAACATTCCTTCCCCGGGATCGATCTCCACCTGTTTCGAGGTCAGCGGCTGGTTTTTCCAGCCCGCCGCGGTCTTTGCGGACTGGTCCATGAAGGCAACCCGTTTCAACTGCCAGGGGGCTTTGGCTTCCGCCGGGGGAACTTCCAGCGGTATCGGCGGATGAAGCACATAGAAGAAAATTCCCTTGCTTCCAAGGCGGAGGGCCTCCCACGTCTGCCATCGGGATTCGGCTTCGGAAGGCATTTTCCAGTGGAGATAGCTGCCCGGTTCCACGATCATCGTGTCGCCCCTGCGCCAGTGACGGCCCCATACATCTCCGAACATCTGTCCCATGAACCATGAATGCTTTCCATAGAGTTCCGCCGCTGTGCCGAACGAATTCAGCGCATTGGTGAATTCCATTTGTGAAACGGAACGCGGAGCGGGAACCTGTGTGGATTTTTCATTTCCGAAGTAATAGATGTCCGAACAGACCACGGGCAAGACGCTTTCCCGCAGGAACGTCGGGCTCTGACGGTTCATCACGACCGCCACGGAATCATGCGCCGGATCGGCTTTTTTCATAAGTTTGTACAAATAATTGCAGGTTTCCAGATCAGGCAGCAGAGGTTCGTCTTTCAGGACATATCCGAGCAGCGAGGGATGTTCCCCGAGCCTCGCCGCGGTCCGCTCCGCCATGGCATCCATGCGGGACAGCGATTTTGCCCCGCTGTAAAAGACATCCACCAGATCGGTGTTGAACAGGACGCGCAGCCCGTATTTCTGAGCCAGATTCAGAACCCGTGCCTGTTCCTTGACCGGAAAATTGACGAACCAGCAGGTGTCATATCCATTGTCGTGAAGAGTATTCATCGTAAACTCGACATAAGGCCAGAACTCCATCTTCGCATATTCCGCATTCGGAGCCGTCCGCTCCCATGCCCAGAAAACGCCGGTGGGGAAAGCGTTTTTCAGTTCGTGCGAGACCGTTTTTTCCTTTCCTGGCTCCTTCGGATATGTGCCGGAAAGGGCAAAGGAAATTTTCTCGAAAAGAACGAAGCCGTGGTTGCCGTTGCTGTCTTTCGGGTCAATCGTGCGCCCGAATTTGAGATAGAGAATTCCCCGGTTGTCGGGCAGTTTGACCGTACCGGAGAGTGCGGCCGTCCCGGCGGGAAATTCCTTCGAATCGAGACGGGTGAAGTCGGTTCCGTTGAGCGACCACTCGATATAACATCCGCGCTTGACCGAATCGGCGTAATTCGTGATGGAGGCCTGCGCCTTGAGCTCGGTCACGGGGCCCGGCGCGCGGAAACGGATCGTAATGTCGCCGTTATAGCCGGAAATATAGGCAAGTTTCGGGTGCTTTTTCCAGCCGCCGGGAGCAAGGAGCAGAGCCTCGTTTTCCTGGCTTCCTTTGGAGAGGGCGAAATTCGCGGAACAGCTCCAGGAATTGTTTCCTTCCTCGAACGGGAACGGATTATTGTTGAGGAGCATCCGGGATTGCGCGCAAAGGCCGAACGTCAGGCACGAAAGCGCGGCAAGGGTCATTTTCTTGATCATCTGTACTACCTTTCAGTATAAATTCTCTCTGTCTCAGGGAGTCGTTACAATGGTATAGGGCGGATGCACATAAGCCGAGCCCGTCGTGCACAATCTTGCAGCCGGATCCTGTCCGACGCTTCCGTCCGCAGCAAGAACATTGCAGTATTTGCTGTGGTGGTTGCCGTTATAAGCCCGGCCCATCCCCGGGTCTTCGTATCCGAAGTAATACCCCTGGCTTCCATATGGAGGCTCGAAATCGAAGATCAGGGCGATTCTGGAAAGCTGGGCCTGTTTGGTGAACCGGAATGGAGAAAAGTAATTGCCGCTGTTGTAGAATCCGGCGACGCGGTTGAAAACATAACTCCGGTTGGGTTTCGACCAGGCGGCGTAACCGTTATACCAGGAGCCGTATTCATTCAGGTTCGGAGTCCGCGTGGAGTCCCCCTTGCAATCCATCAGTTTGAGGTTTGTCAGGTAGTTCCATGTGTTGAGGATCGCCCACGGCGATGAACTGGAACCGGTGGGCGTCACGGAATATTCCTTCATATCCCCGGCATACATCAGGACACAGAGTCCGAGCTGCTTGAGATTCCCTTTGCAGCTGCTTGTGTTTGCCGCCTGCTTCGCCCTGTTCAGCGCCGGCATCAGCATGGCTGCCAGAATCGCTATGATCGCAACTACTACCAGAAGCTCGATCAGAGTAAAAAATTTCACCCTTTTGATGTTTTTTGTAGCGAATCTTTTTTTCATGGTTCATCCCTTTCAGAAGTTTGATGTTATTTTCCGTTTGTATTGAAACTGATTTTTCATTCATAGAAACGCAGCGTGTGCTTCAAAACGGTCTCCCGGGAACATTTCCCGTTCCGGTAGTCTTCGAAATACGGAAGCATCGTGCAGCCGACGGGCGGCGGGTAACTTCTCGGATTTTCACGGCAGTGGGACAGAAAGCATTCGATTTCCTTCGTCCCGGCAAAGTCCATCGTGGAAAGGCTCGATACCCGCACCGGCACCATGCGCAGGAGTTCCCAGATGCGGTCCTGAACCAGTCCGGAAAGAAGATATTCCAGAAACAGTTTGGCATAATGCTCCTCATGGGAATCTTTGTTGACTCCGAGCAGGGAAAGTCCGCCCCAATATTGGACATGTTCGCGGGGGGCGAAAAGGGAAAGAGACATTTCGCCGGCCAAAAACTTGCTGTAGAAAGAATAATTCGGGTTGCACAGCAGTTTTTCCGGCTTTACAACACCGGATACCTGCATCTTGTCCTGACATTGAAACACATTCGTCCGTTCTTTCACCAGATCGATCCGGTCCAGAATGATTCCGCACTGTTCCCGAATGATCCCCGGAGTGAATTCCAGCGGTACGCCGAGATCGCGCGAAAGGTCATAATACAACGGCAGAATCGAAATGTCTTCCGGAAGTTTTCTGACAGACTGACGCAAAGTTTCCTCAAACGGAATTTTTCGGACATCATGCCCCCCAAGGTTCAGATAACGTTTATTCCAGATATAAACCGGGAAATTGAAAGCGAATGGGACCGCCTGAAGGAGAAGGCCCGGAACCGTGGACGCCAGTTCGGAACAGATGAATTCATCCGAGGAAATCAGCTTGGCAAGCGAACCTTTCGAAGCAATCACCTCGGTTGTATCCGTTGTCCACAGATACGAAATCGGCAGATGGATCAGATCGAATCCGCCGCGCACAAATTCCGCCAGATACTTCTGCACGAAAGCGCTTCTGTCACCGTACGACGGCTCATACGAAAAATACCTCACATTGAGCTCTACAGACGGAAAAAGAAGATTGAAGGAGTCCGTAATTGTTTTCCAGAACACCGTCTGGAACGCCATGGTTTCATCGCACAGAAGAGTCAGACTCTTCTTCGGAGGGACTGCCATGGCGGATTTCATGGAAGGGTCACCGAATGCACCACCCCCCTTGTTGACAAAGGTGTCGTTCTTGACGCGGCGGAGCTGTTTCGACTTCACGAAGGGTTCGACGGCTTTGTGCAGCGTCCGGCGGTTCACCTGGAGAAGCTGGGTCAACTCCCGTTCGGAAGGAAAGAGCGTGTTGTGCTCATTATCCTCAATAAATGCCTTGATCGCCCGGGAAAGACGCTGGTAAAGGGGCGCTTCGGAATCCGCCTCCAGAAGAGGTGAAAAATAAGTATCTTTGATTTTCTGAAGTTCCATCCCGAACCTCTTTCCATTTTCTTTTTTCCGGAGCATATACCACATGCACCACATCATATATTATAAACGTTTTTCATGGAAATGCAAGCGGTCTTTTGCGGAAAAATCATTTTTTTTCGAATAAAGAGGCGCGCGAAGTTGAAGAAAGCCCCGAATCGTGCTATCTTATGAGCTTGAAGTCAAGGAGAATTTGTATGATGCCTTCGTATGAAGCCGTAATCGGACTGGAGGTGCATGTTCAGGCGCGCACCGAAAGCAAAATGTTCTGTTCCTGTCCCAACCGCTTCGGCGCGGAACCCAATACGCTCGTCTGCCCGGTGTGCATGGGATATCCGGGAGTCCTTCCGACCCCGAACCGGGAGGCCATACGAAAAATCGTGACCACCGGGCTGATGTGCTCCTGCGACATTCAGCGGAAAAGCAAGTTCGACCGCAAAAGCTACTTCTATCCCGACATGCCGAAGGACTACCAGCTCACCCAGTATGACATGCCCTTCTGCCTGAACGGAAAAATCCATATCTCCGGAACCGGCTTCTCCGGCGAACCCCTCCCCGACAAGGACATTCATCTGACCCGCATCCACATGGAGGAGGACGTCGCCAAGCTGACCCATTTCGGCACCTCCAGCGGCGTCGATTTCAACCGCGCCGGAGTCCCCCTGATGGAAATCGTCAGCGAACCCGACATGCGGAGCCCCGACGAAGCCTACGCCTATCTCACCGCCCTCAAGCAGATCATCCAGTATGCCGACGTCAGCGACTGCGACATGGAAAAAGGACAGATGCGCTGCGACGTGAACATCTCCATCCGCGAACGCGGCGCCCAGAAGTTCGGAACCAAGGTGGAACTCAAGAACCTCAACAGCTTCCGAGCCGCCCACCGCGCCATCGCCTACGAGATGCAGCGTCAGATTCTTGTCATCAATGACGGCGGCGTCATCGAACAGGAAACCCGCGGCTGGAACGACGACGCCGGCGAATCCTACTCCATGCGCAGCAAGGAAAACGCCCATGACTACCGTTACTTCCCGGAGCCGGATCTTCTTCCGGTCGAGTTCACCGACGCGGATATCGAAACCTTCCGCAAGGGACTCCCGGAACTCCCCGAAGCCCGACGGGAACGCTTCATCCGCGATTATCAGATCACTCCTTATGACGCGCATGTCCTGACGCTCGAAAAGCCCTGCGCCGAATATTTCGAGGCCGCGGCGGCCAAGGCAAAATCCCCGAAACTGATCGCCAACTGGATCGTCGGCGACTTGATGCGCGAACTCTCCGAATCGGGAAAAACCTTCTCCGCCTGTCCACTTTCCCCGGACAACCTCCGGGCCATGGTTGACCTCATCCACGACGCCACCATCAACGGCAAGATCGGCAAGACCGTCTTCTCCGAAATGTTCGCGACCGGCAAAACCGCCGCGGAAATCATTCAGGAAAAGGGACTGGTCCAGGTATCCGATGAAGGCGCGATCCTGAAATTCGTCGAGGATGCGATCGCCATCAATCCCGCCCAGGTCCAGCAATACAAGGAGGGAAAGAAGAATGTCCTCCAGTATCTGGTCGGACAAGTCATGAAGGCAAGCCGCGGCAAGGCCAATCCGCAGACGGTCCTCAAGCTCCTCACGGAGAAACTGGACGTCTGATTTTTCTTTTCAGGAAAATTAGCAAATTCAGGGAGCCGTCTCTTTTTCGAGCGTTTCCAGATAGCGCATCGCTTCATCCCGGGTATCGCCGCACATTTCCGCACACGCATGTAAAGACGAGCAGACTTCAGGGCGCTCCGGTTTTCCGAAGATGCCGCACCGGAAATCCGGGGTCAGGTGGACGCACGGAACCGATGCCTTCTTGCCGTCCTTCATCCCCGGAATCGCGCTCGAAATCGAGGGTGCGATACAGCAGGCTCCGCAATTTTCACGGCATTCCATCAGGCATCCTCGCGTTCCGGAAAACGCTTCACTATCCGCATGATCGCGAACATGAGAATCAGGAAGAAGACCGGGCCGACCACAAACAGGGCCCGGATTCCGAAATGGGCGGTGATCGTTCCGCCCACCAGCGGCGCCAGAAACCACCCGAAGGATCGCACCGAGGACGCCCACCCGAAAATCAGCCCGCGCGTCTGCGGGATGGTCTTGCGGCAGAGCCAGATCTGGAGGGCCGGGTCCAGACCGCTGCTCATGAAAACCATCAGGAAGCGTCCGCAGAAGAGATACAGCATGCTGTGCGCAAAGGTCAGCGTGAACATGAAAACCGCCGCCAGAAGTGCGGAAATGACAGCCAGCTTGCCGGGCGGATAGCGGTCGGCGAGATACCCCAGAAGGAATCCGGAGAGGACGCTCCCGAAACAAGCCACCGCGGAAAGGGTGCCCGTCCAGATGGAAGCGCCTTCGATCGATCCGTGGAGGGCCTGCACAAAAAGCGGGATGAAGGAGATGTCAAACTGCCGGGCGAACATCACCATCCCCATCAGAACCAGGATCGGAAGCGCCAGAATCAGGTGCCTGCGCTTGGGAATGATTGAACTGAAAAAGCCTCGGTTGAGGTTCATCAGCGGGGCGAAGTGTTCCTGAATGAAAAAGAGAATCAGGATCACCGGAATCAGCAGGAGAACGCCGCCCGTCACGAATGCGGCCCGATATCCGAAGACGTCCGCGAAGATTCCCCCTATGAAGGACCCCGCCAGCACGCCCGAATACACCGCGCTGTTCAGGGCGCCGAGGGCGAAACCGTTGTGATCGTCGGGCGTGTGAGTCGCCACCAGGGTCTGCGCGGCGGAAACGGTTCCGGACAGCGCCCCTTGCAGAAGACGGAGAAAAACAAAGCTCAACGGGGTGTCGCAGAACCCCATCAGGACCAGCACAATCACGCCGCCGATATAGGAGCGCAGCAGCATCTTGCGCCGTCCGAACTTGTCCGCCAGATACCCCCAGATCGGGGCGAAGATCATCATGGCCAGCGGCGGCGCGGCTCCGCTGACAGCGACCCAGAAGTCGAGTGACTTTCCGGTCACTCCCATTTTCTGGAGATAGAACGGAGTAAACGGCAATGCGAAGGAAAAACCGATCTGGGCGATGAACTGTGAAATCCAGATGACCAGCAGAATCTTTTTCCAGGATTGGGCCAGATCCGGGTGAAATTCCTGTCGCGGTCCGGCGTTTCCGCCGCCCGGTAAACTCTCCATGGTGCGCTGTCGCTCCTCTCCCTGCTTCCTGCAACCATTCTCAAGGACGTCTCCGCCGGGAGAAGCGGAAATCGCTTGAATGGATACAATAAACTACCCTCTTTTCCCGAAAAAACAATGCGGGCAATTTTTATTTTGATGTTTTTTGGGACAAACGGATGATCCGAAGAGGAAACGGATTTCAGGCGAACTTTGTACGGCGTTTCAAGCGGCACTTTCCCGCAGGAATAAACACGGATCGTGCCTGGACAGGAAACCACCAGAAGTTCGGTCAGGTCGTAAAGAAGAAACAGCAGAAGAACACTCCCCGCAACGGCAAAAAAAATTTTCCTCACTTTTTTCAAAAAATGAAATTTATGTTCCGGCATGATTTCACTTGTCATTTTCGTTGAATTGAGAGTCGAGAAAATCCGAGATCCGCTTTTTCACATCTTTGTCGACGACTTCATAACAGGCGGATGTGAATCCGCCGAAGGGGATGGCGGTGAAAAGTTTGATGTAAATACTCTTTGTTCCGGGATCATAAAAGAGCCCATATTGCCCTTTTTCCGTATTGCAGTCAAACGGCTTTCCCCGAATTGCTTCGGACACATACCGGACCGGGACATGTAATTTGAATTCTTTCCCATGAATGGATTTTAGTTCGAAAGATGTGATTTGTCTCAGACGGAAACTACTGTATGCCGTTGTGCCGAGAACGATCAGCACAACGACTATAAACGCGATCAGTATCTGAAAATATAATTTTTCTCGATTGATCATGTTCTTCCCTGCTCAATGCTGATTCTGACGGCGGCTAAATTCATGATAGGACTTTTCAAGAGAAACAAACTCCAATTTGTCCGATTGCTTCAGAAAGGATTTCAAGGCGGGTTCATCCTTGAACCATTCCAAATTCCCGGTTGCATAGAAAAAGATCCCGTATTGGATTGGCGCCTTGCGATCCGGTGAGATCGAACGGAAAACCAAAGCGTCTTTCTGCCGGATGACCGCTGAAATTCCGGATATGACAGGTTTTGAACTGACATTGGGATTCCGGATGTCGCCGCCAGTATATTTCCCCAGTGTCCCATTGTCAAAAGTATCGATCATAATGATGTGATAGGAATACTGTAGAGGAAAGCGGTACCAATCCCGGAATCCGGGATAATTATCAAAGGTGATGTTTGCCGGACATTTCGGAGAAGTTTCATCAACAAGAAGCAGTGTCTTGACAAATTTTCTGGTTTCCTGTCCAGCCTTCTTTACTCTTGGCCCGACATCGCAGGAAGACAGAACGAGGCAACACAAAAAGCAGAAAGAAACACTCACCGCCCGATGAAGACAAACCATAACAAAATCCTTCAAACTTTTATAAACAGTACATCGTCCAGTGGTATTTTCAACCATTGGAAAACTCCTTCCAGATTTCAACAGATATACAGGAATGCCTGTTTTTCAAACAACAAAATCCACTAGCCGGAAAAAAAACAGAAAAATTATCAATTGTCTTTCATATCGTGTTCTTTCATAAAACGGTCCTGTTCGCGCTGAATTATTTTCACCAACCCGGCGTCCCGCACCTCAAAAACAGAAGGTCCCATGATACCCAAGAAAAAAGTCAGGGATTTATGAATAAGAAGAAACCGTTCCCCATCAGGCGACACTCTGACGGCATAAAATACTTTTCCGTCGAACCGATGAAAAGGCAACGGAGAACGGTTGTCTCCCTCCAGAGTAACAAAGGGAGCTCGGAACTCAGCATATTCATGATCCGAAGAGGAAACGGATTTCAGCCGAATTTTGTACGGCGTTTCAAGCGGCACTCTTCCGCAGGAATAGACTCGGATCGTGCCCGGACAGGAAACCACCAGAAGTTCGGTCAGGTCATAAAGAAGAAACAACAAAAGAACACTCCCCGCAACGGCAAAAAAGATTTTCCGCACTTTTTTCAAAAAATGGAATTTTTGTTCCTGCATTGTCTTATATTGCTCCCTATGAATATGAAAGGTGGTTTCATGCAGCAACAGCAGCCTGAAAATCGAATCGTCCGACATTGCGTTACTCCCTTGAAATGTTCAGTAACATTTTTGCCGCTTATACGTAATGCGCACCTTGACAAAAGGGGAGCATTACAATTATAAGCCTCTATCTCTTCTGGCGTCGGTTCAACACAGAAAGCGTGAAGACAACTTGTCAGAAAAAGACAACAAGTGCAATTTTAATTTCATACATAACCGTGCCCTCATTAATCCTATGGATGGCGTTAACATCGCCTACCAACAGATTCACTGTTTGGAGTCAATTTTTGAATCAGAAGGCAGAGGAAAATTAATTTCTCCTTTTTCTATCTTTTTCTCAATTCTTTCTCTGGATTTAAGAAAATTTTCTTCTGATTTTCGATTATAAGCCTCTATCTCTTCTGGCGTCGGTTCAATATAGCAAGTGTGAAGACAACTTGTCAGAAAAAGACAACAACAAGTGCAAAGTGCAATTTTTATTTCATGTATAAACATTTCTCCTCCTTTTTGATTAACCCTTTCTCTGACTATCAATATACATACAACCCAAAAAGAAGCAAGCTGTATTATGGAAGTCTGAAGTCGATTCCCATGATATTGAGTCCTTTGTAGGAAATATTCGGCTCGCCTCTGACAACGCGATTTCCCCAATCTTTATCCCAGCTTTCTTTGTAGACAGTTACAATTTCCGGATAGACGATTTCACACCTGACAAAAATACGGTTCGGATATTGAGCGCAATCTTCTTTACTGGCTTTTTCGACTTCAGGAAAAGCCAATTTCAGAATTTCCATTCTGGACAGTGATAAGAATTTCCTGTAGAACGCATCGGAAATTTCTCCTGTTTCCCATTTATTTTTGTAATTTGCCATGATTTTATTGTAGGGAACAAGAACTCCTTTTCGCTCAACCTCTGCTCCGCTCTCACATTGCATCAGATAAAGTTTCCCAAGCTTGAATCCTTGCGAATCGACAAGAGACATCAACTCATTTTGTGACATTGCATCTCTAGTCGGGCTACTGATAGTGCCTGTTTTATTCCCATGCGCATAAAGAACGAATCCCCAAACGGTTTTCCTGTTATCGTTGAATGCAGCCTTGAGTTCGGCGACAGTCCTGCATTTGATCTCGTGCATACCCCAGGTCCCGATATATGAGGCGGCTTGGCCTATTGTGCCGCCCCAGTTGACGATGGGAATGTCCCAGTACCACGATCCACCGCGCAACAGATCGGCACATATCCAGATATTCGGAACACTCACTTGGATAGCGTATTCCTTGTTGATCGTGATGAATTTTATATCCTGCGCCCACTGCTGAAATCCACTTGCATCAAGGCCAACCTTTCGGGCAAGTTTTTGCTGGAGCACAACAGGAATTTTATTAATTCTCTCAGGAAGATTTTTTACCGTATATTCCGCGAGTTTTCCGGAAGCTGTTTTCTCCCAATCGAAGGAACTGTAGTCAATTGGGTTTTTCTCCCATTTGCAGTCACAATTCGGATGCGGACGGGAAACGCCGTCTTTTTGTTTCCAAAAACCGAAATTTTTCATGAATTTTTCATCTTGCATCTTGTCGGCCGGAATCGTAATTCCATCACAGGATTGACATTTTTCGCAAGAACCGGGCTTTGCGCGGAAAACATACGAGGAATCATTCGAAGATTCCGAAAGGGCAAGATGATCGTTCGGTCTGACGAATCCGAAACGGCAGGGCGCTGTGAAAAATGGGGGAGTGAACTCCGCGCTTGCCGGAACACAGTGGGTTTTGGGAGCAATGCCTTGTCGGATGGAGTCTTCGAGCATGGTTTTCGAGTCCAGACGCATTGCCTTTGCAACGCGCAGAGCTTCCGCACAAAGATTTTCACATTCGGTGTTTCCGCAACTTCCACCGGGAAATTCCCGATCAAGGACTGCGAGTTTGTCACTTCGTTTGAGTTTTTCGATTCCGTTGCTGATGTCGAACATGGTGATGATTCCTTCCCGTTTTAAAATGAATAATATTGTATGGTTCAATGCTTCGTTAAAATCCGTCAACTCTCAAGACATGGAATATCCCTGACAGGAAAACGGATTGGAAAAAAGGACAAAAAGGATGTCGGAGTCAAGATCGCAGGAAAGCTCAAAATGTCCTGGAACTATGCGCGCGCACCCTGAAGAAGGGTTGGGTCATGCGGGCTTCTGAAAAAAACATCCCTCTATAATATAGGGGTGAAAAACGGAGGAAAACCAAGATTTTTTCACAAGAACAGCATAAAATTACCATTTTTATTATAATTAATTCGAACCACGCAAATGCAAAATACTCATAATCAACGAAATAATTTTTTCTACTTTTTTTAGTAACAGCATATTATTTTTATCATTTTACAGAAGAAATATCGATGGCAAAATGAAAAAACTAAAGTGCGGCACTTAGAGGAGAGGTAAACGAATATATCTTTATACGTTCATTCAGTTTGCATACGAACGAAAGCGGATAAACCTTCCGAAGGACGCTGCCATCCTTGTTCCGCCGGACATCGGCAATCAGGCCGATGACCGACACCCGCCCGGCGTCAATTTTTTGAAGCTTAACCTTAGCATAAATGCCAAAACCGTATTCACATTCGAATTTCTCATTTTGAATGATCGCGGCTGACCTGAATAATTTTTCACCTTCGCTCACATGATACTCCGCCCATTTGCCGGCTTCCACATCTGCAAGCCGTATGAAGGAGGTCTCGCTGGAAGATTCTTTCTGAACCTCTTCCTTGCAGGCAAGTTCGAAAAATACGGAATATCTATTATTCTCCTGTGGGGTAATCTGCGCCGTAAGAGATTCATCGACGGAAAACTTCCCTTCCGGAACATGGCTGCATGAGGTCAAGGTAAAAGCCCCCATACAGAAAAGGCCGCAGCAGACCATCGCAACACATCGGCGCAGGGCGGCGGAAGAAAACATCTTTAAGTTCACGGCGGAATACTTGCAAAAGACACGTCCCGCAAAAAATAATGAACCCGGCATCATTCCCCCCCCTGTTGAAGTTGTTTTGCGTTTGATGAATCCATACAACGATACTTTACTGGTCGGATAATCAATATCAAGTCCGGCGGAAGGGGACTTTCCGAATTTTCGGACCGCATTTCCGGGCGGAATCATCCTGAATCCGCAATGCAATTCTCATGACCCCATCGCAACGGCTCATTTTTTTTGCAGAACGTCCGCATTTTTTCCGGAAAAACGCCGAAATTCAGTTTCATTTTCCAAAACGAATGCTATATTAATTTATATTATTTTCAATTTTAATAATTTTAGAAAAAAAGAAAAAAAATCCAGGAAAAAAAGCATGAATGTACTCGTCATCAATGCCGGCAGCTCGTCCCTGAAATTCACCCTCTTCCACATGGTGAACGGAACAGAAAAAATCATCGCCTCAGGACAGGTCGAGCGTGTCGGAAGCGACACCCCGAATCTGATCTACAAGCGTCCCGACGGCTTCAAGGTCGAGGAATCCCCGAGAGTGGCGAACCATGCGGACGCACTGAAGGCGGTCTGCGAGAAACTGGTGGACCCGGAACACGGCGTCCTGAAAAGCCTTTCCGAAGTCACGGCCATCGGACACCGCGTTCTCCACGGCGGCGAAAAGATCACCATGCCCGTGAAAATCACACGGGAAGTCAAGGACATCATCCGCGAATGCTTCCCGCTCGGACCGCTGCACAATCCCGCCAACCTCATGGGAATCGAAGCCTGCGAGGAAATCTTCAAGGACGTTCCGAACGTGGGCGTGTTCGACACCCAGTTCCACCAGACCATGCCGCCGGAAGCCTATCTCTACGCCATCCCCTATGACTACTACAAGAAATACGGCATCCGCAAATACGGCTTCCACGGCACCAGCCACCATTTCGTGACCAACTCCACGGCGGAGTTCCTCGGCAAAAAGGTGGAAGACGTCACCATCATCACCTGCCACCTCGGCAACGGATGCAGCATGGCGGCGGTCAAGAACGGCAAAGTGATCGACACCACCATGGGGCTCACGCCTCTGGAAGGGCTGATGATGGGCACCCGCAGCGGCGACATGGACCCCGCGGCGGTCATCCGGATGATCCAACTCGGCAGCACTCCCGGGGAAGTGGACAACATCCTCAACAAGAAGTCCGGCCTCCTCGGGATCGGCGGAATCAACAGCGGCGACATGCGGGACATCATCAACGCGGCGGAAGCCGGCAACGAACAGGCCGCTCTGGCACTCAAGATGTTCGTCCGGAGGGTCGTCAAATACATCGGCGCCTACTATGTGCTTTTGAACGGACCGGAAGCGCTGGTCTTCACCGGCGGCATCGGCGAATATTCCAAGCCCGTCCGGAGAATGATCATGGAAGGCCTCGGCTCCCTGAATCTGCGTCTGGACCCGGCCAAAAACGAGGAGTTTTTCGGCAAGAAGGGAATCATCTCCACGGAAGACAGTTCCTGGAAGGCGATCGTCATGCCGACCAACGAGGAGCTCATGATTGCGCGGAGCACTCTGCGGGTCCTCGGAGTCAAGTAAAAACTTCGGTTTGAAAACAGGGAGCTCCGCCCGGATGTTCCCTGTTTTTTTTCTTTTTCCGGAGTTGAAAAACCCCCTGCCGCAAAGTATAGTAATGTTTGGATTTTTTCAACGCGACAATCTTAACTCGGGAAACAGAAAATGTCTGTAAGCATTTTAGTTGGAATTCAATGGGGCGACGAAGGCAAGGGAAAAATCATCGATGTCCTTACCCGTGACGCCGATATGGTAATCCGTTTTCAGGGCGGCAACAACGCCGGCCATACGGTTGAGATCGGACCTGAAAAATTCATTCTGCACCTCATTCCCTCGGGAATTCTCCATAAAGGCACGGACTGCGTCATCGGTAACGGCGTCGTGGTCGATCCGCTGGCACTGAAAAAGGAAATGGAAGACCTGCGCGTCCGCGGAATCGATCTGTCCAAGCTCCAGCTTTCCTCCCGGAGCCACCTGATCATGCCCTGGCACAAGCTGCTGGACAAATTCAAGGAAACCAAGGCGGACCCGTCCAAGAAGATCGGCACGACCATGCGCGGAATCGGTCCGGCCTACACCTCCAAAATGGCGCGCACGGGAATCCGGGCGGTCGAAATTCTGGACAAGGCCCGCTTCGAGACGCATTTCCGCGAAGAACTCGCGGACTACAACACCACATATGTTCCCCTCGGCGCCGAAAAACTGGATGCCGACAAGGCGTTTGCGGAAGTCTGGGAAGGCTGCGAATACGTCCGTCCCTACATTCAGGATTCGGTTGTGACCGTCCATAACGCCGTCCGCGAAGGAAAGAAAATCCTTCTGGAAGGCGCGCAGGGCATGTTCCTGGACATCGATCACGGAACGTATCCTTACGTCACCAGCAGCAACACCACCAGCGGCGGCGCCTGCCCCGGCACGGGCATTTCGCCGCGCGCCGTCACCGATGTATGGGGTGTGATCAAGGCCTACACGACCCGTGTCGGCGAAGGTCCCTTCCCCACGGAACTGAAAAATGCCGAAGGCGACAATCTCCGCACCAAGGGTGGTGAATTCGGCGCCACCACCGGACGTCCCCGCCGCTGCGGCTGGCTAGACATCGTAGCCTCCCGCCACAGCTGCATGGTCAACGGCGTCGATTACCTGGCCGTCACCAAGCTGGACGTTCTCGACGGGCTGGACACCGTGAAAATCTGCACCGCCTACAGGATCGACGGCGTTCTGACTGAAAACTTCCCGGCCGATACCGAGGCGCTGAACCGCGTCGAACCGGTTTACGAATCCCTTCCCGGGTGGAAACAGCCTACCTCCGCCGCGCGGAGCTGGGACGAACTGCCCGAGAATGCAAAGAAATATCTGAACCGTGCCGCGGAACTGCTTCAGGCAAAAATAGGCATCATTTCCGTCGGGCCGAAGCGCGACCAGACCTTCAACCGGTAAAAACCTGTCGGGACGGGTTCCGTGAACAATTCCTCCATCATAGGGTTTGAACCCGGGCCTCTGGACGATTCCCATCCGAATCCGTTCCGGCACATGCTGTCCTTATTTTTTCACAGGGTGGACTGGCTCCAGCTCATTCCCATGCTGGTGCTCCTGACCGCAGGGGGCCTTTTCATTTACGGGACGGGACAGCAGGTCGGCGGATTCGCCGCGGTCACCTTCTGGAAACGGCACCTTGCCGCGATGGGTGTCGGCTTCGGCCTCTGGCTTGTTTTTTCACTTCTTGACTACCGGTGGTACGGGCCGTTTTCCGTGATTTTGTATCCTGTGTCCATTTTCCTGCTGGTGTTTGTCCTGTTCGCCGGAGAAAAATATTTCGGCGCCCGGAGCTGGCTGGAGTTCGGACCGCTCAATTTCCAGCCTTCGGAAGTGGCGAAATTCGCACTGGTGGTGCTCTGCGCATGGATTGCTTCCATGAAAAAGGCCGACATCAACAAACCGTTGTGGCTGCTGCTGATTCTCGGAATCATGCTGGTTCCGGCCGCCCTGACCAAGCTCCAGCCCGATCTGGGCACCGCGCTTTCGATGTTTCCCCCGGTCATTGCGATTCTGTTCATCGCTCGTTTGAAATGGCGTTATATTCTGATCATCTGCGTTGCGACGGCGGTCATCCTGCCGGTCAGTTATTATTTCGCCTTCAAGAACTACCAGAAGGAACGCATTCTGGTCTTCATGAATCCGGACCGCGACCCGAAACACCGGGGCTGGAATCAGCTTCAGGCGGAAATGGCGGTCGGAAGCGGCGGTTTTGCCGGCAAGGGCTTCATGAACGGAACCCACAACATGCTGGGGTATCTTCCGCAGAAAGTCTCCAATTCCGACTTCATTTTCCCCGTCATCGCGGAAGAAACCGGTTTTCTGGGAGCGGGAACGATTGTGATCCTGTTCATGCTTCTGTTTTTTTCGATCCTCCGGACCGCCCTGCTGGCGCCCGACGATTTCGGGCGTTACCTATGCGTCGGGATCGGATTGCTGCTTTTCTTCCACACCTACATCAACATCGCCATGAGCATCCGGCTGTGCCCGGTCACGGGACTTCCCCTGCCGCTGGTCAGCTACGGCGGAACATTCCTCGTCATGACCATGGCGTATCTGGGAATCGTACATTCCGTCTACGGACACCGCGAAAAGAAAACCATCTTCGATCTGTGATCAGACCAGTTCCCCGTAGAGGGTCATGGAGGTGCTCCGCACGATCTTCACCGGGACGTAATCCCCCGGCTTCAGCGACTCCGACGGCGTGAAAACCACCTGCTTGAAGGTGTCCGTGCGCCCGGACCACCGGGAGGGATTGCGCTTGCTGGGACCCTCCGCCAGAAGCTCGAAAGTCCGTCCGACCAGCGCCGCGTTGTTTTCCGCGTTGATGCGCTCGAGTTCGGCGAGAAGCTCCTGATTCCGGCGTTCCTTCTCCTCCTGCGGGACATCGTCCGCCATGCGGGAGGAAACCGTCCCCTTGCGCGGGGAATATTTGAAAATGTAGGCATTGTCGTAGCGGACCGCCCGCATCACGGCGCGCGTGGCCTCGAAATCCTCCGCGGTCTCGCCGGGAAACCCCACGATGATATCCGTGGAAAACGTGATTCCGGGCGCGAGGGAACGAAGTCCGGTCACCACGGCAAGGTATTCCGCCGAAGAGTAGGGACGGTTCATCATTTTCAGGACGCGGTCCGAACCGGATTGCAGGGGAAGATGAATACTCTTGCAGACCTTCGGCAGACGGGCGACCGTCTCGATCAGTTTCCGGTTGAAAAAAGCCGGGTGCGGAGAAGTGAACCGGATTCTGCGGATTCCCTCCACCGCCTGAATCCGCTCCAGAAGATCGGCGAAAGGCGACTTGTCCGCGGGGATCGGCGGGGGCGCGCCGTCGAATCCGTAGGCGGCCACATTCTGCCCCAGCAGCATCACTTCCGTGACCCCCTCCTTCGCCAGGGCTTCCGCTTCGGCTACAATTCCGTCGGGATTGCGGCTGCGTTCCGGTCCGCGCACATACGGCACGATGCAGTAGGAACAATACCGGTTGCATCCGCGGGAGATGGAAACGAACGCCGAAAACGGACTCGCGGCATCGTGGATACGGTGGGCGTCGATCCCGGGAGTGTCGGCCCCCATGCGGGCGTCGCGGCGAACCTTGCCGCGCTCTTCCGCCAGACCGTGCAGAATCTCCGGAAGCGTATGGATGTTGTCGGTTCCGACCACAAAATCGAGGTGGTCCACCGAACGGAGAAGTTCCTCTCCGCGGCTCTGCGCCATGCATCCCATGATTCCGAAGATCATCCACGGACGTTCCTTCAGCAGTTTCTTGAGGATGCCAAGCTTGCCGACGGCTTTGCGTTCCGCCTGTTCGCGCACGCTGCAAGTGTTCAGGATCACGACGTCCGCCTCCAGTTCGGAGGAAACGATGGAATGTCCGGCTTCGGCCAGCAGCGCGGCGGCGGACTCGCTGTCGCGCTCGTTCATCTGACAGCCGTAGGTCTTGATGTAGACGTTCATTTCACCACATACATGTTGTTGCGGTGAATGACTTCCTCATCGGCCGCGTAGCGGAGAATCGCATGACTTTCGGAGGACTTATGTCCCATCACAAGACGACATTCATTCGAGGAAAAATTCGTCAGTCCTTTTGCAATCAGGACATTCGAGCCGGAAACGATTTCGAGCACATCGCCGCGCTCGAATTCGCCGTTCACCGCAAAAATTCCGGACGCCAGAAGGCTGGAGCCTTTCCGCCTCAGCGCAAGGACCGCGCCGTCATCGATGACCAGTTTTCCCTTCGGGCGGCAGAAGGTTGAAAGCCAGCGTTTGCGCGATTCCATTTTCTTCTTTGACGCGGGCGGCAGGAAAAGCGTGCCCACATCCTCGCCATTGAAAATACGCTCAAGAATATCGGTTTCCTTTCCGGAGGCCAGCCACATGGCTTCGCCTGCGGAATTCAGGGTGTCCGCCGCCTTGAGCTTGGACGCCATGCCGCCGATCGAAAGATTGCCGTCGTCCGTTCCGGACGCCATCGCGCGCTCTTCTTCGGTGATCCCGCGGACAACGGAAATCCGGTCGCCGAGAGTGCCGTCCAGATTCGGACGCTTCAAGCCGTCGACCGTTGTCAGGATGACCGTCAGGTCGGCGCGCGTCATGGAGGCAAGAAGCGAGGCAAGAATATCGTTGTCGCCGAATTTAAGTTCATCGACCGAAACGGGGTCGTTTTCATTGATGATGGGCAGCACGTTTTTCGCAAGAAGCGTTTCGATGCAGTTCAGGGCGTTGAGGTGACGTTCGCGCGAACGGAGATCCTCGGCGGTCAACAGAATCTGGGCTGCGCGGAAACCGAGTTTCTCGCATTCGGCCTCATACATCGACATCAGCTTGACCTGTCCGAGAGCCGCCAGCGCCTGAACCTCGGAAAGACGGCGCGGACGCGTCTTCAGACCCATGCTTTTCATCCCCGTCCCGACCGCGCCCGAGGACACCAGAATCACCTGTTTGCCCGCGTCGCGGATTCGTTTGATCTGCGCAATGATCACCGGAAGCAGGCGGGGATCCGTCAGAAGTCTTGTTCCCGCCTTCACCACGATCCGGTGACAGTTTTTCACCAGTTTTTTTCGAATTTCGCAATACTCTGCATTCATTCCATATCTCTCATTGATTTCCGCATGAATAGGTTCAATAATATAACCCGGTTCGGGGCAAATACAAAAGAAAATCACCCCGGCGGAGCAAAACCGCATCTTTTTTTCGAAAACTTCGGGCGCGGCGCTTGAACCCTGCCCCGGAAAGCGTTATGTTCCCCCGTCAGAGGAGAATGTTTCCATGTCCCCGCAGAATAATTTCAGAAAAGAAGACATCCCCGAGAACGAATTCCGCGAAGAATTCTACTGTGCGGCCAGCGGGCCCGGCGGACAGCATGTCAACAAGACAGCCACCGCGGTGCGCCTGATTTTCGACGCAAGCAACAGCACACTTTTGAGCGAGAGCGCGAAAATCCGTCTCCGCATCCTGGCCGGAACCCGCATGGACGACGGTTCTGTCGTCATTTTCTGCAAGGAAACCCGCAGTCTCGCACTCAACCGGGACATCGCGCGGGAACGTCTCGCCGGACTGATCGCCGCCGCCCGGATCGAGCCCCGGAAACGGAAGAAGACCAAACCCACCAAGGCCTCCCGCGAACGCCGTCTCCAGGCAAAATCCGAACGAAGCGAAGTCAAGGCCGGACGCACGGGCAGATTCACACACGAACCCTGACCGGGAGACCGGACATGAAAAAGGCATTCACCCGCGAGAGTGAATGCCTGAATTTTTTACACCGTCTCCGGAATCAGCCGCGACGCCCTTTCAGACGTCCGCGCTGAAGGAAGCCGTCGTAATGCCTCATCACCAGATGGGATTCCATCTGACTGAGCGTATCGATGGTCACGCCGACAATAATCAGCAGACTGGTGCCGCCAAAGAAAGAAGCAATGTCATACGGAATCTTCAGCCATTTGGTCAGCAGCATCGGGAAGACCGCCAGAGCCGTCAGGAAAATCGCGCCGGCAAAGGTGACCCTCGTCATGGTGCTGTCCAGGAAGTCCGCCGTGGGCTTCCCTGGACGAATTCCGGGAATGTATGCGCCTTCCTTCTTGAGGTTGTCGGAGATCTGGACCGGGTTGAACATATTGGCGACCCAGAAGTAGGAGAACGCCATGATCAACAGGCCGTAGATGACCATGTAGGAATAGCTGTCATGGGAGAAATAGACTCCCAGGAAGCGGAGCGGCGGAATCAGCTGCAGAATCACCGGCGGGAAAATCAGAAGAGCTCCCGCGAAGATGATCGGCATGACGCCCGGGAAGTTGACCTTCAGCGGCATATAGGTAGTGCCGCCGGAAATCTTGTTGCCCTGAATGCGCTTGGCCATCTGGATCGGCACGCGGCGCTGTCCCTGGGTCAGCATGACCGTGAGGGCCGTAACCGCGGCGAAGATGAGGAAGAGCAGGAGGACATGCACCAGCCGGAAACGGGTTCCGGAGGAGGAGAAGCCGCCCTGCATCATCTCCACAACGCCCATGATCGCCTGAGGCAGACGCTCGATGATGTTGGCGGTAATGATGATCGAAACACCGTTGCCGATGCCGCGTTCCGTGATGCGTTCCCCGAGCCAGACCAACACCATGGTGCCGGCGGTCAGGATGATCATGGACATGATCACGAAGCCCGCGCCTGGATTCATCACCAGCGGGAAGGCCGGTGCGGGAAGGCCGAGGCGGGAGGGATTGGTCATGGCGATGGCCGCCATGGCGCCCTGGATCAGGCAGATGACAATGGTGAGGTAGCGGGTATACTGGTTGATTTTGGCATGGCCGACTTCGCCCTCGCGCTGGAGCTTCTCGAGAGAAGGCAGCACGGGAACCAGAAGCTGCATGATGATCGACGCGGAGATGTAAGGCATGATTCCCAGCGCGCCGATGGCGAACTTCTGAAGGGCGCCGCCGCTGAACAGGTCGAACATTCCAAGGAACTGGCCTGCCGCCGCGGAATCGGAGCTCAACTGGGTGAAGTATCTATCAAGGTTGGCCATGTCAACGCCGGGACAAGGAATGTTGGCGGCGATACGGCAGAGGATCAGAAGCCCCGCCGTGAAAAGGATGCGCCCCCGCAGTTCCTTGACCTTGAATGAATTAATAAATGCTTTAAACATTTAACCTCTTTCCCGGCGCGTCGCGCCATAAACGGTTTACAGGGCGACGACTTCGCAGGAGCCGCCGGCTTTCTCGATCTTCTCCTTGGCGATGGCGGAGAAATAGTTCGCCTTGACCTTGAGGGCCTTGGTGATTTCGCCTTCGCCGAGAATCTTGAGAGGAGCCTTTTTCTTGCCGAGAATGCCCGCGAGCTTCATGGCGGCGGAATCCACGTCCGCGCCGGACTCGAAGAATTTTTCAAGAGCAGCCACATTCACGATATTGAAAATGACTTTGACGCAGTTGCGCTTGAAGCCCACTTTTGGCAGACGGCGGAAGGTAGGAGTCTGTCCGCCTTCGAAATGATGACGGATCGCCGCGCCGGTACGGGAACGCTGTCCCTTGTGGCCGCGACCGGCCGTTCCGCCCCAGTTCGATCCATCGCCCCTGCCAACGCGCATTCTGCGCTTTTTGGAACCGGGAGCCGGTGATAAATCGTGCAGTCTCATATTCTAATTCCCGTTTTAAGTATGTTAGATTTTTCCGAGTTTTTCGCGGACCTGATCCTTGGAGCTCATCTGCGAGATCGCCTTGAAAGTGGCTTTGACCACGTTCGCGGGATTGCTGGAACCCAGGGATTTGGTGAGAACGTCCACGACGCCCGCAAGACCGAGAACCGCACGCATGGTTCCGCCGGCGATGAGGCCGGTTCCTTCCGATGCGGGACGGATCATGACTTTCGAACCGCTGAACTTGGCATTGACCGTATGCGGAATGGTGGTGCCCCTGCGCGGGACGCTGATCATGTTTTTCTTGGCCGCTTCGCCGCCCTTGCGGATGGCATCGGCGACTTCGTTGGCCTTGCCGTAGCCATAGCCGACTCTGCCGTTTCTGTCACCGACGACGACCAGAGCGCCGAAACTGAAGTTTCTGCCGCCCTTGACGACCTTGGAACAACGGTTGATGTTCAGGACCACTTCTCCGTATTCCTCGGCGCCGGAAGTCTGATAGGTAACGAGGGACCGCGCTTCGGCAGGCGTCACTTTTTCGTTTTTGATTTCTTTATCCATTGCATGCTCCTCAGAACTTTAATCCGGCCGTGCGGGCGGCATCCGCCAGCGCTTTGACCTTGCCGTGGTATTGGAGACCGCCGCGGTCGAACACCACTTCGGTGATTCCCACTTCCTTCGCCTTTTCAGCGGCAAGGGAGCCCAGCTTGGTAGCCGCTTCGACGTTGCGCTTGAGATTCAGCGCCTTGACGGAAGCGGAGAGAGTGGACAGGGAAACCAGAGTGCGTCCGGCCTCGTCGTCGATGAACTGGACATACATGTTGTTGGCCGTGAAGCTGACAGCGAGACGGGGACGGGCAACAGTCCCTTTCACTTTCTGCCGGAGCCGCATGTGGCGTCTGACTTTTTTCTCTTTGGATGTCTTATACATAATAGCCTGCTCTTTCAGTGATTACGCATTCGTCTTGCCCGGCTTGATCACTACATGCTCATCGGCGTAGCGGACGCCTTTGCCTTTGTAGGGTTCGGGTTTTTTGAATTTACGGATACTGGCGGCGACCTCACCGACCATCTGCTTGTCGGCTCCTTCGATCAGGAGCTTGACGCCGTCGGTGACCGTGACTTTGATTCCAGCGGGAATCTGATAGATGATATCATGGGAGTAGCCGAGGATCAGAGTCAGTTTGGTCCCGGCGAGAACGGCCTTGTAGCCGACGCCGATGATCTGAAGTTCCTTCTTGTATCCCTGGCTGACGCCGATCACATTGTTTTTCAGAAGGCTGCGGTAAAGGCCGTGAAGAGCCTTGTTGTTGCCTTCGTCGGAAACGCGGGTCACATGAATGTGATTGTCCTCCAGCGCGGCGGAGATGGATTCATCCAGCGTGACGGCAAGCTTGCCGAGCTTGCCTTCGACGGAGACCTCTTTGCCGTTGATAGCGACTTTGACACCCGCGGGAACGGGAATGGATTTACTGCCGATACGTGACATGTTATATTCCTCGCGTGTTACCAAACGTAGCAGAGGATCTCTCCGCCCACATTCTGTTTCTCGGCATCCTTGCCGCTGAGTATCCCCTTCGGGGTGGAGATGATGGCGATGCCAAGCCCGTCTTTCACCTTCGGAATATCCTTGCTTCCGCAGTACAGTCTGCAGGAAGGTTTGGAAACCCTCTGAAGGCCCTCGACGACGGGGCGGCGCTGAAAATATTTCATCTCGATCAGCAGCGTCTTCTTGAGATCGCCGTCGACATGAAAACTCTTGATGTAACCTTCCTGTTCAAGAACCTGGGCGATTGCCACTTTGATCTTGGAAGAAGGGATGGTGACTTGCTTCTGCATGGACATGGCGCCGTTGCGAAGGCGCGTCAACATATCAGAAATTGGATCCTGCATGCTCATAGTATGCTACCTTCCTTAGTTTACCAGCTTGCCTTGACCACGCCGGGGATCTGGCCGGTAAGAGCCATTTCCCTGAAGCAGATTCTGCAAAGTTTAAATTTTCCCATATAAGCTCTGGGCCGACCGCAAGCCTGGCAGCGGTTGTAGTTTCTGGAAGAAAACTTGGACCCGCGCTTCTGCTTGGCAATAAGACTTTTCTTAGCCATTTTTCATATTCTCCTGATTAGCGCGCGAACGGCATGTCCATCAGCGCGAGAAGCTCTTTGGCTTCCTTGTCGGTCCCGGCACTGGTGACAATTGTTAAGTTGAGACCCATCGGATACTTGAGTTTTTCAAGATCCACTTCGGTGAAAACCGAGACATCCTGGACGCCCATGTTGTAGTTGCCCACGCGGTCAAAGCCCTTTTTCGGGACGCCGCGGAAGTCACGGACGCGGGGAAGCGCGTTGTGGACGAAACGGTCGAGGAACTCATACATCCTACAGCCGCGAAGGGTCACCATGACACCGACCTGCTGACCGACGCGGAGTTTGAAGTTGGCCACGTTCTTCTTGGCTTTAGTCACCACAGGAAGCTGACCGGTAATATTCGCAAGAATATTCTTGCCCTCGGTGAAAGCATCCTTTTCCATCTTGGTGCCGATCCCCATGCTGAGGACGATCTTTTTCAGCTTCGGGACCTGCATCACATTCTTGTAGCCCATCTTCTGCATCAGGGCCGGTACAACTTCCTCGTTGTACTTCTTCTTCATGTCTGGCATATTTATATTACTCCGATCTCATTATGTTCGTGTCAGTCTTTTTTCCTGACGTTTGACACATGGACGGAGACCGCGCGTTCGACGAGTCCGCCTTTCGGATTTGCCTGGGATTTCTTGATGGTCCGCTTGCCGAGTCTGTCGGAAAGCTTTTCCTGAGGAATGCCCTGCATTTCGAGAACGACACGATCTTTCTTCTTCAAAACGGCAACGACCTTGCCGGTTTCCTTCTTCCATTCACCCGTGATGACCTCAACGGCATCACCCTTCTTGACGTGGTAGCTTTTCGTGCATTTTTCCGAAAACATCACAGCACCTCCGGAGCCAAAGAAATGATTTTCATAAAATTCTTTTCGCGGAGTTCACGCGCAACAGGGCCGAAAATACGGGTTCCCTTGGGATTCTTTTCCGCATCGATGATCACGGCGGAATTGCGATCAAAGCGAAGGTAGGAACCATCGGGACGGCTGATGGGGGCGGCGGTACGGACGACCACGGCCTTGACGACTTCGCCTTTCTTCACGGCTCCCCCGGGAATGGCTTCCTTGACGGAGGCGGTAATGATGTCGCCGATCCGGGCATAGCGTCTCTTCTGTCCGAGAATCGTAATGGCGGTAATTCGTTTCGCTCCCGAATTATCGGCGACTTCCAAATTTGACTGCATCTGAATCATGATTCAATACTCCTTATGGAAGCGCTTATTCAGGATGGTTGATGATTTCAACCAGGCGCCAGCATTTGTTCTTGCTGACGGGGCGCGTCTCGGAAATCCGGACGGTGTCGCCGATCTTGGCCTGATTGGTTTCGTCGTGCGCCGCGTAACGCTTGCGGGACTTCACGACCTTCTTATACAGCTTGTGGGGAGTGCGTCTTTCAACTTCGACGATGATCGTCTTGGCCTGTACGTCGCTGACCACCTGTCCAACTCTGCTCTTGCGATTTCCACGCACGCTCTCAGATGTGCTGCCGGTCTCGTTCATAGCTCAGTTTCCGTTGTTATAATGGTTTCAGTTGGCCGCGGGCGTTGCGGACGCCGCCGCAAGCGTTCTGCGTTTTTTCTCGGTAAGGACGCGCGCAATGTTCTTGCGGAGCGCCTTCATCTTTGCGGGGTTCTCGTTCTGGCCTGCCTTCGACTGCGCCCGGAAATTGAACTTTTCCTTCCTGAATTCGACGACCTGATTGTCGAGCTCCGCATCCGTCAGTTCTTTGAATGACTTCTTATTCTTCATGGGAGATTCCTTCCGCCTCAGGCAACAACGCCGTGGCGAATGATGAATTTGCATTTGACGGGCAGTTTGGAGGCCGCGAGACTCATGGATTCCTTGGCAACCGCTTCGGAACAGCCGCTGATCTCAAAGAGCATCCGGCCCGGTTTGATCGGGGCGACCCAGAACTCGACCGCGCCTTTTCCCTTACCCATACGGACTTCGAGGGGCTTCTTGGTATAGGGCTTGTAGGGGAAAACACGGATCCAGACTTTGCCGCGGCGCTTCATGTTACGTGTAATCGCGACACGGGCGGCCTCGATCTGATTCGCGGTGAGATAGGCTCCTTCCATGGTCTGCAACCCGAAGTCGCCGAAGTCTAACTGATTGCACCGATGGGACAGCCCGGTATTAGTCCCGCGCTGCACCTTTCTGTGCTTTACTCTTTTTGGCATTAGTGGCATTTTGCATATCCTCCATGGCTTCTTTATGACAAATCCAAACTTTCACGCCGATCTTTCCGGCCGTGGTATTCGCTTCGGCGAAACCGTAGTCGATGTTCGCCTTCAGGGTGTGCAGCGGGGTGCGTCCCTCTTTATAGTGTTCCGTGCGCGCAAGTTCCGCCTGGCCCAGACGTCCGGAGCACTGAATCTTGATTCCTTCCGCGCCCGCTTCCATGGCCGTCTGAATGGCCTTCTTCATGGCACGGCGGAAACCGATGCGCTTCTCCAGCTGAATCGCGATGTTTTCGGAAACCAGCTGCGCATTGGTTTCAGGACGCTTGACCTCGACGACGTCAAGAATGACTTCACGCCCAGGGAGCAGTTTGGCGACGGAATCGCGGAGCATTTCCAGTTCGGTGCCCTTGCGTCCGATCAGCAGACCCGGACGGGCCGCATGAATCGTCGTGCGCACATTGCTGCTGTAACGTTCGATCACGATTTTAGAGATGCCGGCCTGATTGAAGTTCTTCTTGATATAGGTGCGAATCTTGAGATCTTCATGCAGCCAGTCGCCGTAGCACGCCTTCGCGGCGAACCAGCGGGAACTCCAGTTTTTGTTGAGGGCTAACCTTAACCCAATCGGATTTACCTTTTGACCCACGACAATGCCCCTTTCCTTTATTCGTCCGTGAGGACCACTGTGAAGTGGCTCATGCGTTTCCGTATTCTTCCCGCCATGCCGCGAGCTTTCGGACGATACCTTTTCAGCATCGGACCCGGATCAGCAGCCGCCTTCAGAACCTTCAACTGTTCTTTCTTGACACTGTTCTTTTCATCGTTTTCCGCATTCGCGACCGCGCTTTTCAGCGTCTTGGCGAACAGCCTTGCGGCTTTTCTCGGACTAAGCTCCACAATCGCCAAAGCCTCCACCACCGGCTTTCCCTGAATGAGACGGGAAATCTCGGCCGCTTTGGACGGCGATATCCGGACATACTTTGTAATCGCCCGAACTTCCATAATGCTCTTCTCGTTTCGTTTTGTTTCTGGTTATGTGAACTGTCGATTTTTCTATTGAACAGACGTTTCACTCGTCGCAAACACTTCCGTACCGATGCTGAACGAGTTCATGTCGCCGCTCATCAGCAGCGCGGCCGAGGTGAAGTTCTTCAGGAGAACCACCTGGAAACGCGCCTTGCCGTCGGCGGTCCTCAGGATCATTCCCGCACGGATCCCGTTCCGGTATCCCGCGGAGAACACCACCGCCTTGAGCTTTTCATCGACATTGAGAATCCTGCAGGAGGAAAATCCCTTAGGAGAAGAGGGAGGGGTATTGAATCTGATAACATTGCGGACCTGACTCTGGAGACTGCCAATCATAATTCTCAGCTTGGCGGCGCGCACAGGGTCCACACCCGGTTGTTGAATGAGCAAGGTCACTTCATCACAGAGTGCGACGGTCGCCGACGCCAATGCTACTGAGCTTTGCATAACAGTTCTCAGAGACTCCGCCGTGTCCTCGTCCCCGCTTCCCGAATAAACGGGCTTCAGGGTTTCAATGACCGCTGCCGCACTCATCTCATAGCGCTTCAGCTTTTCGGCCAGCATCGAATACTTTCCAAGAGTTTCAAGCAGCTCCTTGCGAATCACTGAACTCTCACGTTTCTGAGCTTCCAGTTCCGCTTCCAGACGACTTTTTTCGTTGGCAAGCGCCGCAAGTTTTTTTCCGGCTTCCGCTTTCTGTTCCGCCAGCTCTTGTTCAAGCTGTGAAACTGTTTTCGGAACGGTCCGCCGCATTTCCGCGCCCATTGCAATTGAGCACATCAGTGCAAACAGAGCTATTACTATAACATGCACCTTTGTTTTTTTCCAGTGCCGACGCGAAAAAAAAGCGCGTTTTTTTTGTATTCCAGCCATCGGCACATCCTTTCCGCCGTCGAAATTCAGGAAAAACCGGGACCTTTACTATAACATGCCGGAACATCTTTTTCAAACTGTTTTCGTCGGAGCGCTTGCCAGTTTTCCTTTCCTGTGTTATATTAGCACCTCAAACCATAAAGAAAGGAAACATCCCAATGTTCGGCAACACCTTCGGCAGACTCTTCAGGATTACCTGTTGCGGAGAATCCTATTCCGGCGGCTTTCGGAAAAATCCCGGCCTCCCGGAACAACTTTACGGCGGACTGATGACCATTGTGGACGGGGTTCCTCCCGGAATTAAAATTACAGCCGAACTCATTCAGGCTGAACTGGATAAGCGGAAACCGGGACAGACCCCCCTGGATTCCCCCCGCAAGGAGAAGGATCGTGTTTATATTTTTTCCGGTGTCATGGAAGACGATCTCACCACCGGCGCGCCGGTCGGCATGATCATTCCCAACAACGACATCCAGGACGTCCATATCGACCAGTACCGCTCCTATAAGGACGAGATCCGTCCCGGCCATGCCGAATACGGTTTCTTCAAAAAATACGGCGAGCATGCCGACTGGGTCGGCGCGGGCCGTGCCAGCGGACGCGAAACCGCCAGCCGCGTCGCCGGCGGCGCGGTCGCCAAGGCCATCCTGAACTCCATGGGAATCGACGTGGTCGCCTACACCATTGCCTCGCACGGAATCAAGGCCGACCGCGATTTCACCTATGAGGAAGTCAAAAAGAACTACCGCAAGAACGAGATCAACTGTCCGGACCTTGCCCTCGCCGAGAAAATGAAGGAAGACGTCCTCAAGATCAAGGAAGACGGCGAAACCGTCGGCGGCATCGTCGAGTGCATCGCGCACGGCGTTCCCGCGGGTCTCGGAGAACCCGTCTTCGACAAGATCAACGCGATGCTTGCGCACGGCGTCTGCTCCATCGGTGCGATCAAGGGAATCGAATTCGGCGCCGGCTTCAAGGTGGCCGACATGCTGGGCAGCGAAAGCAACGACCCGGCCTATCTGGACCCCGAAACGGGCCATGTCCGCTTCAAGACCAATCATGCGGGCGGCATTCTCGGCGGCATCACGACCTGGGAAGAGATCCGCTTCCGCTGCGCCGTCAAACCCACGCCGACGATCTCCATTCCTCAGGAAACGGTCAACGTCAAGGAAATGAAGAATGTGATTCTTTCCCCGATCACGCGCCGGGATCCGTCTCTTCTCCCGCGCATTTATCCGGTGATTGAAGCGATGACCCGCTGCGTCCTTCTGGACGCCATCTATATGGCCGAGGCTTACTGGAAAGTTTCCAAAATCGATGATAAGTGGTTGAAAATCTGACGTTTGAATAATCACTAAAAACGGAGCAGACTACCATGCAGCTGGCGACCTTGTTGAACCAGGACCTCATTTTTTTCCATGTGGAAGGAAATGACCGGGAAACGATTTACAATCGCCTCATCTCCCTCATGGCAAAAAACATGAGCCTGCCCTATACTCCCGAACAGGTGGTCAATGACATCATCGAACGGGAGGATTCCATCGACGTCGTTTACGAAAAGGGGTTCGCCTATCCTCACATGAGGTATCCGCAGCTCATCGACCTGAATATCGTAGTCGGAATTCTGAAGGAACCGGTCCTCCTCAAGGAAAACGACAGGGAGGCGACCCGTTTCATTGTATGCAGTCTGATCTCGTCGGAGACGTCGGTCATCTACCTGAAGGTGCTGGCCGCGTTCTCCCGCTATTTCCTCTCATCCCCGAATGCGCTGGATGAACTGGTGAACACCGGTTCTCCGAAAGCCATGATCGACTTTCTGCTGGCTAAAAACATCGAAGTCAAACACACGCTCTGCGCGGAAGATGTGATGCGCCGGAACGTCTTGGCGGTAAAACCGTCCGACTCGATATCCAGCGCGCTGGACATTTTCGCCAAGGAAAAAGTCGAAGCCATTCCGGTGGTGGACGAGAGCGGTGCCTTCGTGGGTGTCATTTCCCCTGAAATGATCATCCGGAAAGCGGTGCCGGACTATATCATGATGCTGGATAATTTGAACTTTCTTTCCAATTTCGAGCCTTTTGAAGCGGTTCTCCGGGAGGAACAGAGCATTCTGGTCAAAGAGGTTATGAAACCGACCCGCAATACGATTCACCCGAACACTCCGCTGATTCAGTTCACTCTGCGGCTTCTCAAGGATAAGGAAAATATTCTTTTTGTGGTCCACGAGGGAAAACTGTGCGGAACGGTCAGTTCCATCGAGCTGGTCAGCAATGTTCTTCGCGGATAGAGGAGATTTATTTTGAATTCTTTCGTTTTCTTACTGTTCAGCGATACCGCCCTCATTGCGACTTCCTCCTCGTTACCCGTGGTCAGCAGTTTTCAGTTCTGGTTCTCGACAGCGGTCTTCATTTTAACGTTCGTGCTGGTCGCCACGGAAAAAATTCACAAAACCACGGCGGTCCTTCTCGGCGCCGTCCTTATGCTGGTGGTGCTTCTCCCCGGTCCCTCCCTCCATCACTCGAACGGGAACGATACGGACGGCAGCCACCCGGCAGTGGAGCTGACCGCCAGCAGGATCAATCAGGCGGAACGTGCCGCCATCGAGAACTATGATAAAAGCGACGTCTTTGCGCGCTATGTCAATTTCGATGTCATCTTCACCCTGGCGGGAATGATGGTGATTGTCAATATCCTCAGCAAAACCGGACTGTTTCAGTATGTGGCGATCAAGTCCGTGAAATTCGCGGGAGGCCGGCCCATCCCGACCCTTGTGCTGCTGGTCATCGCGACCGCCGTGCTGTCGGCCTTCCTGGACAATGTGACCACCGTCCTTCTGGTTGCGCCGGTTTCCTTCGTGGTGGCCTCCTCAATGAAAGTGAATCCGGTTCCGTTTCTGCTGGCGGAGACCATGGCGTCAAACATCGGCGGAACTGCCACACTGATCGGCGATCCGCCGAACCTGATCATCGGGTCCGCCGTCGGACTCAACTTCATGGCGTTCATCTATAATCTCGCCCCGATTGTTCTAGTCCTTCTGGGAATCTTCTGCGTATGTCTCTATTACTACTACCGCAACCGGATGTTCGTGACGGTGGAGCAGCGTGCGCACATCATGGAAATGAACGAGAATTCCACCATTACGGATGCCTCCACCCTGAAACGCGCCGGAACGGTGATGGCACTGACGCTGATCGGCTTCATGCTGCATGGCCTCGCCGGACTTCAGCCCTGCGTCGTTGCCATGGGCGGCGCGGCGCTCTGCCTGCTGGTATGCAAGGTCAAGGTGGAGGAAATGCTGGAAAAGATCGAATGGGGAACGCTGTTCTTTTTCATCGGACTGTTCATTGTGGTCGAAGGAGCCGCTTATTCCGGGCTGATGGGAGAAGTCGGGGTTCTTTTCGATTTCACCCACGGGTGGAATCCCCTCGCCATCATTCTGGCGGTAATGTGGGCCTGCGCCCTGATCGTCATGGTGGTGAACAATGTTTCCTTCACCGCGGTGGTGGTTTCCGTGGTAATGGTCTACCTCCAGTCCACGGCCGGCATTGCGGCATTCGGAGGCAACCTTCCGCTTCAGAAACTTCTCTGGTGGGGAATCGCGCTGGCAGTCTGCCTGGCGGGAAACTTCACTTCCCTTGGAGCGGCAGCCAATCTGGTATCGGTCGGCATCGCGGAAAAGAACGGATACAAGCTGTCTTTCATGGACTTTTTCAAATTCGGCGCCCCGGTCTCGATCGGTTCGATGATTCTCGCCTCCGTCTATATCGCGGGCCGTTACTGGATTATGGGAGCGTAATACTTTCTGCCGGAAGGAGAAATGGACTTGTCGAAACCCCCTGTGGAAATCACCCCCGAATTGAGGCGTTCCTCTGAACGCAATGCAATTCTTTCCGCCGCGACGGCGGCAATGGGGGACATTACGCTTGTCGACAGCGCGGTCATCATCCTTTTTGCCCAGAGGATCGGCGCGGGCGACATGTTTTCCATGCTCACGACTTCCCTCCTGCCCCTTTTCAACGGATTGTGCGTGATCCCCATGGCGTGGGTGACGGGTCGAACGGGGTATCAGACGCTGATCATCCGGGTCACTTCGGTGGCTTTTCTCGCCTATCTGATGATTGCGGCCTCCCCGTTCTTTGGAAAGGGGGCAGTCGCAATGATGCTGGGAATGCTGGTCCTGTTTGCCATCATGTCCACGGGATATGTCGCCGCCTGGTTCCCCATGCTGGACACCTTTCTGCTTCAGGAACGCCGCAGCCTCTTTCTGGGTTCCATGCGTTTCGCGTGGCAGTTTTCCTCTTCGCTGTTCCTGCTGGCGGCCGGAATTTTCATCGGGTCAAACCCTTCCACGGAAAAACTTCAGATTGTTCTGCTGATCGGAGCGCTCTGCCTTCTCGGGAGAATCTTCTTCATCTCGCGCATTCCGGTCTTCAAGGTGGTCAAGAAGGAGCAATTCGGCTTTTCCGACGGTCTCCGGACCGCTCTGGCGAACAAGCCGCTGGCCGGATATTCCGTCTATCTCTTCGTTCTGAACCTCGCGGCCTATGGAACGCTTCCGCTTTCCACGCTATATCTGAAGAATCATCTCCACGCGCCGGACAATCTGATCATCATGATTTCCGCAATGACTCTGGCGGGAATGCTGGTCGGTTCCCTGTGCGGAAGCAAACTGATTGCGAAGTTCGGACTCAAAAAGACCTTCCTCGGAATTCACATCTCATACGCAATCATCAATTTTTCCCTGTTCTTCATTGGAAAGGGCAATCCGTTCACCTATTCGCTGGTTACCTTTCTTCTGATCGCCTACAGTTTCACCTTTGCGGCGGCGTCCATCGCCTCCACTTCGGAAATGATGGCGCTGGCCACGCCCGGAAACAAAGCCATGGCGATGGCTTTCTGCGGCACCTTCTACTACACCGGCTCCGGACTTTCACGAATGATCTCATCCCTTGTCCTCGGGTCGGGAATGCTTTCCGCACACTGGAGCATCGGTTCCATGGAACTCTGCCAGTATCAGAGTCTTTTCCTGATCTATTCCGTCGCAATCGTATTCGCCGCCATGTTCCTGGTCATCGTGCCTGCGATCTTTCCGAAAGGGGAATACATTTATGCCGTTCACTGATTTTTCTCCGCGGAGCCTCTCATGAAAAGCCGTATCGACACCTCCTTTTTCCTCTGTATGATCAGCATCGCCCTTTTCCTTGGAATACTTCCTCCGGTTTTTTCGGTCCGCTGTGTCCAGGAACTTCCGCAATGGCTGAAACTGATCCTCATGACCTTCCCCATTCAGGCCGCCTATATTCTCTCGTGCGTTCTTCCGGCGCGGAAATACTGTCCTGACACCCCGTTCCGGACAGTTCTCGACCTGACGACGCCGGCGAAAAAGGAACTCCCGATGATTGTTTTCGGAACCTTCGGGGTGTACCTGGCCCTCGGCGGAATCACCGGGGGATTCGTTCTGCTCCTGAAAAAGTTCGGCGTGGACCCGCGACTGCAGGAGGCTGTGGAAATCATCATGCGCGGCTCTCCGGCATCCATCGCGGTCATGATCTTCGCGGCGGGAATTCTGGCGCCGGTCGGAGAAGAACTGGTTTTCCGGCATGTCATCACCAAAAAACTGGAGCCTCTGGCCGGACCGGCGACAGCCGCCGTCGCGACCTCCCTGCTTTTTGCAGTGGTCCACATGAATATCCAGGCGTTTCCGGCGCTGTTCCTGCTGGGATTGTGGCTGACGTTCCTTTACCGGAAAACCGGCTCGCTGCTCAGCGCCATGATGGGGCACATGATATTCAACCTGACGACCATTCTGATCCTCCTGATCGCCGTGCGCGCAAAGGACTGGTTCAGCGCAATTTGAGAGACGCCAGACCGATCAGGGCGCAGATTCCGGCAATGATCCAGAAACGCACTACGATCTGTGTCTCGGGCCAGTTTTTCTTCTCGAAATGGTGGTGGATCGGAGTGCAGAGAAATATCCGTTTCCCGGTCAGTTTCACGCTGGCCACCTGAAGGACGACCGATCCGGCCTCCATCACGAAGACCCAGCCGACCAGGATCAGGAGAAGTTCCTGTTTCACCAGAACGGCGATCAGTCCTATGCAGCCGCCGAGAGCCAGACTGCCGGTATCCCCCATGAACATGGCCGCCGGATTGCAGTTGTACCAGAGGAATCCGATGCACGCGCCCGCGATGCAGGAGGCGAATACGCCCACCTCGCCCGAGCCGCTGATGTAGTTGAGGCTCAGATAGTCGGCAAAGACTTTGTGCCCGGACATATACGCGAACGCCGCATAGGTCAGTGTGCAGAAAATCGTGCAGCCCACCGCCAGTCCGTCCTTGCCGTCCGTCAGGTTCACCGCGTTCGAGGAGGCGACCACCACGAGAATCCCGAAGAAAATCGCCAGCCAGACCGGCATGATCCAGACAGGAGTTTTGATGAACGGGACACAGAATTCCCGCAGATATCCGCGGGTTTCCGGAAGAAGACAGAAAGCGCCGATGGCCCCCAGCGAAATCAGAATCTGAAAAAAGAACTTGGTCCTTGCGGAAACCCCGTCCTTGCTTTTGAGACGGACTTTGCAATAGTCGTCCGCGAATCCCAGTGTCATGAACCCCAGCATCGCCCCGAGAAAAATCAGGACCAGCACATTGGTCAGGTTTCCCCAGAGGAGCATGGAAACCAGAATCGAGGCAACGATCAGAAGCCCGCCCATGCTGGGCGTCTTGTCCTTGATCGCGGCCACGTTCTGCACGTAATCCTTGTACCGGTTCGGGGAAACGAAATCCTTCAGGAGACGGACTGTCATCGGGCCGAAGATCAGGACCAGCAGCATGGCGGTGAAAGCAGCCGCGCCCGCCCGGAAAGTCACGTAGTCGATCAGACGCAGGGGAGTCGTTTTGAAGTTCGGGACGAAATTCACAATCAGGTAATGAAGCATGGAGTCGTCCCTCTTATCCGCATTTGCTGTGTCCGCAGGCCAGACACTTCATGCAGTTTTCCTGCATGACAAGTTTCCGTTCGTTGCAGACGGGGCAGATCATCATGCCGTTGAACTGGGAGACGTCCTGCGGGATCGCCTGCTCGTCGGTCGGCTTGGCGGAAACGGCCTTCCGTTTCGGCGGGGGAGACATGATGCCGATCTTGGCCAGATGCTTCTCGATGACCCGTCCGATGTCGGCCGCCAGACTGGGGATGTAAGTCCCTTCGCTGAAATAGCCTCCGTTGGGATCGTAAATGCTTTTGAGCTCCTCCACCAGGAACTTCGGCGCGGGATCATGCCGGAACACCGATGAAATCAGGCGCGTCATAGCCACGATCCAGCTGAAATACTGAAGGTTCTTGGTGTTGATGAAAATCTCGTACGGACGGCGCTGACCGTCCTCCTCCACGAGATCGTTGATCGTCACATAGAGGGCGTCGGCCGCAAGCGGCGTACGGATCTTGTAGGTGGTGCCCTCGAGTTCCTGCGGGCGCTTCGGCGGCTGCGGACGGACGATGATCGGATGCTCGAGCTCTTTCTTCTCTTCTTCCTTTTTCTCATCTTTTTTCGCCACAAGAACACCGGAAATGTGTTCGGACGGGCGGAATGTGGTACAGCCCTTCAGTCCTTTCTCATAGGCGCTCAGGTAAATATTCTTGAAATCCTCGTAGGGATATTCGGTCGGAATGTTGATCGTCTTGGAGATGGAGCTGTCGACATATTCCTGAAGGGCGGCCTGGATTTCAAGATGGCGGATCGGGGGAATGTCGGAGGAGCTGACGAAATAATCCGGCAGTTTCTTCGGATCGAAGAGGGTTCCCCTGAAGTCGCGGTAGCACTTGTAGGCATAATCGACGACTTCCGCGTCGATGGTTGTGTCGTCCGATCCGTTCCGGATCTTGCGCGTATACTGGAATGCAAAGACCGGCTCCAGTCCGCTGGACACGTTGCCCGCGAAGAGGCTGATCGTACCGGTCGGTGCGACGGAGGTCAGATGGGAATTGCGGATTCCGTATTTGCGGATGTCGTTCCGGAGGTCTTCGGGCAGTTTCGAAACAAACGCCCCCGCCAGATATTTGTCCGCATCGAATAGGTTGAACGATCCTTTCTCCTTCGCGAGCTCCACGCTGGCGCGATAGGCCGCATGGGTGATGGTCTTCATGATTTCGGAGGAAAGGCGGACGGACTCGTCGGAGCCGTATTTGACGCCCAGGAAAAGGAAGAGGTCCGCCAGACCGGTGATGCCGATGCCCATGCGGCGTTTCGAATTGGCTTCCTTCTTCTGTTCCGGCAGAGGGTAATTGCTCAGGTCGATCACGTTGTCGAGCATCCGGACCGCCACGGAAACGGTGTGCGCAATCGCTTCCTTGTCGAACGTCGCCTCGGGAGTGAACGGATTCCGGGCGAAACGGGAAAGGTTGACCGACCCCAGAAGGCATGCGCCGTAGGGGGGAAGCGGCTGTTCTCCGCAGGGATTCGTGGCGCGGATTTCCTCGCAGTAATAGAGATTGTTCATCTGGTTGATGCGGTCGATCAGGATAAAGCCGGGCTCGGCGAAATCGTAGGTGGAGTGCATGATCAGTTCCCACAACTCGCGGGCCTTGACCGTCTTATAAATTTTGCCGTCGAAAACGAGGTCCCACGGAGCGTCGGCCTTGACTGCCTCCAGGAATTTCGTGGTGACCGCCACGGAAAGGTTGAACATCTGGAGCGCGGCGTTGTTGCGCTTGGCGGTAATGAACGATTCAATGTCCGGATGGTCGCAGCGCATCACGCCCATCTGGGCTCCGCGGCGCTGTCCGGCGCTCATGATCGTGCGGCAGGTGGAGTCGAGAACCTGCATGAAGCTCAGGGGCCCGGAGGCGCTGGCCTCGCAGCCCTTGATGTTGGACCCGGCGGGGCGGATCGTGGAGAAGTCGAAGCCGACTCCCCCGCCTTGTTTCTGGGTCAGAGCGGATTCCTTGACCGTTTCGAAGATTCCCTCGATCGAGTCACTGATTTTGTTCATCACGAAGCAGTTGAACATGGTCACTTCGGTGCGCTTCGTCCCGGCGTTGGCAAGAATTCGTCCGCCCGGAAGGAACTGGAACCCGGACATGATGGAATAGAATTCCTTCTCCCATTTCGCAGGGTCTTTTTCGTTGACCGCGATGGCTTTCGCAACCCGTCGGAAAGTGTCTTCCGGCGTTTCATCCTTCTGTAGTTCGGCGCACCCCTGATAACGATACTTTTTTGACCATATTTCGTGGGAAATGTCGTATTTCCCGGACTCCGTGGCTCCCATTTTCTCCGTTCCTTAATTATTTTTTAAAATATTGTTAGTATTTCTTGCATGTCGGATAGGTCAAGATAACACCATAAGCCGGGAAATCAACATGGGAAAAAGAGAAAATAAAGAATAAAAAAAAGAAGTTTTTCCGTTTTGTCGGCTTGACAATTCGAAACATGTTTTCCAGACTTTCCGGAAATCCGGAAGGACGGACGGAAAGGAACCTTCCGATTTTGCCCGGAAAGCATTTGCAGTTCACCGTTTTCCATGCTATTTTCACCAAAACAGAAGGAAGGGGGCACCATGTATCTCGTTATTTTCGGTTCATTTTTCGCTTTCACGGGGCTCGTCGCACTGGGGACATGGCTGATCACCCGCAAAAAAGAACTCGGTACACTGGACGGTTATTTTCTGGCGGGACGATCCCTGACTTTTCCCTTCATCGCCGGGTCACTGCTCCTGACCAACCTCTCCACGGAGCAGATGGTCGGACTCAACGGTTCAGCCTATGATGAGGGGTTCGCGGTCATGGCTTGGGAAGTGGTCGCGGTCGTCGCACTGGTCCTCATGGCGCTGTTTTTTCTGCCCCGCTTCCTGCGGAGCGGCGTCACGACCGTGCCGCAGTATCTTGCGATGCGTTTCGACCGCACCACCGGCGCCATCACGAACATGATTTTCCTGCTCGCCTACACCTTCGGACTTCTGCCTATCATCCTTTACACGGGCGCCACCGGACTCAACGGCATTTTCAACATGCCCGAACTCACCGGGATCGACAATCCGACCGTCATTCTGTGGATGATGGTCTGGTTCGTCGGAATCGTGGGTTCGATCTACGCCCTTTTCGGCGGCCTGAGGTCCGTGGCCGTCTCTGATACGCTCAACGGAATCGGCCTTCTCCTCGGCGGGTTCATGATCGTCTATTTCGCGCTGGACAAGGTCGGCGCGGGCAGCGGCGTCATCGCCGGGATGAAAACGGTCCACCAGGCGCTCCCGGAAAAATTCAACTCCATCGGATCCTCGTCCTCCAGCGTGCCGTTCGGAACCCTCTTCACCGGCGTTTTCATCATCAACGTCTTCTACTGGTGCACCAACCAGCAGATCATCCAGCGCACCTTCGCCGCCAGTTCGCTGGCGGAAGGACAGAAGGGTGTCCTGCTGACCGGACTCCTCAAGCTCCTCGGTCCCCTTTATCTGGTCCTGCCCGGCGTCATCGCTTACTATCTGTTCAGCAAGGACGGCATCAAGGGGGACCACGCTTACGGGATTCTGGTAAGGACAGTCCTCCCCGCCCCGCTGACCGGCTTCTTTGCGGCGGTGATGGTCGGCGCCATCCTGAGTTCATTCAATTCCGTGCTGAACTCGGCATGCACGCTGTTCAGCCTGGGTCTCTACAAGGAGTTCTTCCGCAAGGACGCCACGGAGGAGCAGGTGATCCGCTCCGGCAAGACCTTCGGCTGGATTGTCGCCTTCGCCTCGATGCTGGTCGCGCCGCTGCTGGCCGGAACCGCCAGCATCTTCACCTATCTCCAATATATGAACTCGCTGTATTTCATTCCGATCTTCGCGGTGGTGGTCGTCGGGATGCTGACAAAACGGGTTCCCCCGTTCGCCGCGAACATCGTGCTGATCGGCGGGTGCGTGCTCATGTTCATCGGGCTGGTCCTGCCGTTCAACCAGTTCCACTATGCGGGCGGAGTGTTTGCCCTGCTGGTCGTTTTCATGCTGACGACCGGACGTTTCAGTCCGCTGGCGGAACCAAGAACCATCGAAGAGGCACACGCCATCGACATGACTCCATGGAAATATCTGTGGTGGGCCGGAGCCGGACTTCTGGCGGCCGTCGCCGCCATCTACATTTCCCTGGCGAAGCTCTAAAGGCCGCAAAAGGCCGGAACAGGGGGGAAGAAAAAAGCTTTTTTCAAAAAGGTTTTTCTTCCTCCCGGTCATTTCTGCTTCTTTTTCAGAAAAAGCTTCCGACGGAGTTCTTCCGCACGGGCGAGCAGTTCCTTGTCCTTCTCGGTCGGTGGGAAATGGCCTGTCTCCCGGACAAACATCGTGCGGCAGGGTTCCGGGATGGAATTGGCCACGGAAAACTGTCCGACGGGAGCCACGCACGGATCGAACAGCGCGGGCGTGACGACCGTCGGGATTTTCAGATATTTCGCGGAGGCGGAGGCGTCGAAATACGCAAGGACATCCAGCGCTTCCGGGTGTTCCTGAATATACAGGCGGCAGGCCTCGCCACTGCCCGTGGAAGGATAATCAAAACGGATTTTCGCGCCGAAGGTAGGCACATCCAGATACGCCGCCTTGAAACGGGAATCCCACGGAACCATCAGCGCCCCCATGCCTCCGCCCATGCTGCCGCCCATGTAATTGAGGTTGCCGGCGGCGTCCGGGAACATGTCGATCATCACGGTTGCGGCCAGCCAGAGATCGGAGATCACGCCGCGAAGGATGTAGGTCTCCCGGGAGGCGATCCCGTGAATGATGTGCCGGGGCGGGAGCCATGGAATCTCCCTGCACTGGGAACGTCCCAGCCCGCGGACGCACGGAAAGCAGATCGTGAAGTCCCTGTCGGGTTCGGGCGGCTGGGCCGGATTGCTGTAGCCATGCCCGATCAGGATCGCGCCTTTCGGGTTCTCCGGACGCAGAATCCACATCGAGATTTCCAGATTGTCCCAGGTCTTCGCGCGGACCGCGTAAATCCGCACATGTTCATCGGGCGACCAGATTTCCCGTTCGATGAAATAATATGGTTTGTGTTCCATCGCAAGGGCATAGTTGTTTTTCCAGAACGCCTCGAAGTCGGGGGGAGCTTCGGGCGAAGCAATCTTCAGGAAATGTTCGAGTGTGCGTCCATTGGTCGGATCGAAAGGAAAATCGTGCTGAATTGCCATATTTCAAAGCTCCTTGCCATAGAAAGGTTTCAACATTTTTTCAGCAAGTGACAACGCATCCTTTCCGCCTCCAAGCATCCGGGCGATTTCCTCGCCGCGGCCGGAGACGTCCAGCTTCTTGAGGTAGGTGTTGGTGACATTGCCGCGGGATTCCTTGAACACGCTGAAATGAACCGTCGCCCGGGACGCGATCTGGGGCAGATGCGAGATGCAGAGGATCTGTTTCGATTGAGCGAGGGAAGCGATCTCGTCGCCCACCTTGGAAGCGGTTTCGCCGCCGATATTGGCGTCGATTTCGTCGAAGATCAGGATGGGGACGGCGTCGGCCTCCGCCAGCACGGTCTTAAGCGCCAGCATCACGCGGGAAAGTTCGCCCGAACTGGCAACTTCCCGGAGCGGCATGACCGGCACGCCCGGATTGGCGCTAAAAAGAAATTCGATTCCGTCGGCGCCTTCGGGGCCGGGTTCCGTCTCTGAAAAAGCGACGCTGAACTCGGCCTTTTTGAAACCGAGCTTGCGGAGTTCCGCGGCGGTTTTGGAGGAGACGGCTTCGGCGGCTTTCTTCCGGGCCGCGCTCAATTTGACACATTCGGCGCGAAGCTGTTCCAGAAGCGCGGCTTCATTTTTCGCGAACTCGACCCGGTGCTGTTCGGCGTTGTCGTAAGCATCAATCCGGGCGCGGATGGAATCCAGATGGGCAAACACATCCTCGAGCGTCGGGCCGTAGCGCCGTTTGAGGGTCTGGAGCACGCGCAGGCGTTCCTCCATGGAACGGAAGGCGCCTTCGTCGACGTCCACATCCGAAGCGTGACCGTTGAGTTCGGATGACAGTTCCGAAACGAGGCTGGAAATCTCTTCCAGCGTCTCCAGAAAACGCCCGGCATGTTCGGGATCATATTTTTCCATGTCGGAAAGAGAACGGCGGATCAGCCCGAGACGGTCGGCGATCGAATCCTCGCATTCGGTCAGGCCGTTGGCCGCGCCGGAAGCCAGTTCGATGATGTTCTTCGCATGGGCGGCGACCGCGTGACGGGTTTCCAGCTCACCGTCTTCACCGGGTTTCGGATCGGCCTTCTCGATTTCGGAAGCGTCGCGCCGGAAACGGGCGGTCTCCTCGGCGGAGGGCATGGCGGAGGCAAAGGCGTCGCGTTCCCGACGGAGGGAGGCCAGTTCGTCCCAGATTTTGCCGATGGCGGAAAGACGCGGTTCCAGTTTCGCGAAACGGTCGAGCATCTCCAGCTGATTCCGGGTCTTGAGAAGATGCTGGTCGTCGTGCGCGGCATGGGTGTCCACCAGCATCTCGCCGATCCGGCGGAGCGTCAGGAGCGCGACCGGCGACTCGTTGATGAAATTCCGCCCGGCGGAAGCGGTAATCACACGGCGGACCAGAAGAGAATCGTTCTCGCCGGGGGGAATCCCGGCCTCTTCCAGAACCCGGCCGACTCTTTCCAGAGAAAGCCCGGACAGCTGGAACTCGCCGGAAATTTCACATCGCGCGGCGCCGATCCGGATCATGGACTTGTCGGCGCGGTCCCCGAGCAGCAGGGCGACGCCGCCCATGATGACGGATTTTCCAGCGCCCGTTTCACCGCTGATGACATTGAAGCCGGGACCGAATTCCATGTCGGCCTTTTCCACCAGAGCCAGATTTTCCAGATGCATCCATTTGAGCATGAATTCACCTCACGATAAGATACAAAGGGGCAGGATCGTTTCGACGGCTTCACGGGAAGAACCGATCCAGTTGGGTTCGCGGAGGGCGAACGCCTTCGGGGCTTCCGGTTCCAGCCGATAGATTTCGGGAGAGATTTCACAGGAAAGCAGATCGGAACCGCTCCGGTTTTCGGACACGAAGGAAAGATTCCTGAGACACGGCAGGATTCCGGCCAGATCCCAGAGTTTGGCGCTGGTCACATAGACGGCGTCGCGTCCGAGCGCAAGATCGATTCCGGAACAAACGCACGAACCGATGGAAATGACCGGATGCGTCCCTTTGAAAATCCCCTTCCGGGTCATTACCTGCGAGAGATTGACGCAGGACGAATCGTCGAATTTCCGGTGCGGGTGTCCGAGCGGGCGGACCGCTGTCTTCAGAGTCTCAAGGGAAGGGTATTTTTCGGTGGAGGCGAAATAGGTTTTCCCGTTGTCGGAAAACATCAGTTCCCCGAGTTCGGGCGTAAAGACGCCGCCCTCGCGGATGACCCCGTTCTCGGCGTAAGCAATGGAAATTCCCCAGAGGGAACGCCGGTTGACGAAATTCGCGGTCCCGTCGATCGGATCGACGATCCAGATTTTCCCGTGGAGCAAGGTGTCGAGGAGGGCCTCCCGGGGGGCATTCTGAAAGGTTTCCTCGCCCAGGAGATGCTCTTTGCCGAACTGTCCGGCAAGGTGGTTTTCGATGGCCTTGTCGGCGTCCGTAACCGGGGTGCGGTCATCCTTGAGAATTGTATGGGGATCTTCCTTGATCCGCCGGGCGAGAGAAGCACACTCGACAAAGGAAGCCAGAAGCTGCTCCACATTCCATGGTTTCATACGGGTCTCACTCTCCGATGATCTTGATCAGGACGCGCTTGCGGCGTCCGCCGTCGAACTCGCCGTAAAAGATTTGTTCCCATGGGCCGAAGTCCAGCTGTCCGCCGGTAATGGCGACAACGACCTCGCGTCCCATGATCTGACGTTTCAAATGGGCGTCGGCATTGTCCTCGCCGGAAAGGTTGTGCAGATAATCGCTCACCGGTTCATGGGGGGCGAGCTTCTCCAGCCACTTCTCGTAGTCGGCATGAAGCCCCGACTCGTTGTCATTGATGAAAACGGACGCGGTGATATGCATGGCATTGCAGAGGAGAAGGCCTTCGCGGACGCCGGAGGCTTCCAGGGCTTCCTGAACCTGCGGGGTAATATTGACAAATGCACGACGGGACGGGACATTGAATACGAGTTCGCGTCTAAAGCTTTTCATTGTCTTGATCTGCCTCCTGAATTGCGGTTTAAATGAAGAAATTTAGCGTCGATTGCGAAAAAAGCCAGTACGATATTTCATTTTAAGCTTGATTTCTTGACTTTTCTGCTTATATTTATAATATTTATGACTGTTTCGTCCCGCAAAAATGCCCGGAAAGACTTTTTTCATGGATCGGCAGAACGGCGGGACTGTTTTTTCTCAATCGGCCGCGGACAGGGAGTCCGGGATTTATCACCGGAAAAACCGGAGTCCGTACCTGATTTTCAACTTTTTTCGGTGCTGGATGAAACGTTCTGGAGGAGGATCCAATGAGGTGTCCGAGATGTGCGTGCCAGGATGACAAGGTAATGGATTCCCGTGCGACCAAAGAAGGCGCGGGCGTCCGGCGCCGCCGTGAGTGCACGAACTGCGGACATCGCTTCACCACCTACGAAGAAATCATTCAGGCGGAACTGAAAGTTCTCAAACGCGACAACACGCATGAGGACTTCGACCGTGAAAAACTCCGGCGCGGGATTGAAAAAGCGTGCTGGAAACGAAATATCCGTCCGGAACAGATCGACGCGCTGCTTTCGGAGATCGTCTCCGGAATCGAAGCGGAATTTGACCGTGAAGTGTCCAGCGTTGAAATCGGCAACCGCGTCATGGCGGCATTGCGCCATCTGGACAAAGTGGCTTATGTGCGTTTTGCCTCCATTTACCGCGACTTCAAAGACATCGACGAGTTTGTCGCTGAAATCAAAACCATGGAAACCCGCAAAACGACCGCCAGATCATGAATTTTTTTCACTTTCACCGCATTGTCCGGGAAGTCCGTCTGCTCTTCCTCCGTCTTCACCGCTTCATCGGGAACCAGAGTTATATTCTGATCCTCTGCGTCCTTGTGGGCGTCATTTCCGGTCTGGGCGCGGTCTTCCTCAAGTCCATGGCGCACAAATGCCATCTGCTGGTCTATGGAGCGGCGGGAACCATCCCCGGGGCGGAATGGATCTATCCCGCACTTCCGACCCTCGGAATTTTCGCCTGTATCATCATCGTACGGGTGTTTTTCAGGAAAACCTCTTACGATAAAAGTCTCGCCGGAGTCATCACCGCCACCACCAACGGAACCAGCGACCTGCCCCGTTACAAGATGTTCTCGCATGTCATCACCAGCGGTCTGGCGGTCGGGACGGGCGCCTCCGCCGGACTCGAGGCTCCGATCGCGCTGACGGGTTCGGCCATCGGCTCGAACACGGCGAAGTTCTTCCATCTCGGGCGCGAATCGCGGACGCTTCTTCTGGCATGCGGCGGCGGGGCGGGCATCTCCGCCATCTTCAACAGCCCCGTGGCCGGCGCGCTGTTCGCATGTGAAATTCTCCTCCCTGCCTTTTCGGTCCCGGCGCTCGTGCCCCTGCTGATGGCCTCCGCTGCCGCCGCCGTAGTCTCCGAACTCTGCAACTCCTACAACCCGTTCATCCAGCTGAATACAGGATGGACGGTGTTCAACGTGCCGTATTACGTATTCATCGGAATCGCCGCGGGACTGGTTTCCGCAATGGTGATCCGGGTATCCGTGCGGACCGCGAAACAGGCGGAAAAAATGAAAAATGTCTGGATCAAAGGGCTGATCGGATGCTTCATCCTGTATGGTTTCTTTCTGCTGATGCCCGCCCTGAAAGGGGAAGGCTACACGTATATTTCCGCCCTGATCCAGGGACATGAAAGCGCCATTCCCGCCGACGGGCCGCTGGCGTTCCTGTTCCAGAACCCGTGGATGCTGATCCTTCTCGTCGGACTGCTGGTATTCGCAAAACCGTTTGTGTCGGCGGTCTCCGTGGAATGCGGAGGCGACGGCGGCATTTTCGGTCCGTCGCTGTTCATCGGGGCCTTCCTCGGCTACTGCATCTCGAAATTCCTGAACATGACCGGCATCACGGTCATCGACCCGGTCAACTGCATCGCGGTGGGCATGGGCGGGGTGCTGGCGGGCGTGATGCACGCGCCTCTCACCGGAATGTTCCTGATCGCCGAACTCACCGGAGGCTACCGTCTTTTCGTGCCGCTGATGATCGTGGTGGCGATTTCCAGCTTCATCAGCAAGCTTCTGGTCAAGCACAACGTCTACAAATCCATGATCGTGCTCAAGGGAGGCATTCCGGAACAGAGAAGCGACGAAGTGATGTTGAAGAGCGCGCGTCTGCGCGACCTCATCGAACAGGATTATACGCCGGTCAAACAGACCGATACGCTCCGAACTCTGCTGAAAGTCATCATGGACTCCCCTCGCAACATCTTCCCGGTTCTGTCCGATGACGGACAGCTGACCGGAGTCGTCCGGGTGGACAGCATCCGCAAATTCCTTCTCAATTCCGAGCTTTACGACATGATTCTCGTCTTTGACGTCATGTCCGACACCGGCCCTGTGCTGGAGGCCGAAGACACCCTCAACGACGCCGCCCGGCTGTTCGACCAGCTCCGCACCTGGAACCTTCCGGTGGTCGAAAATGACAAGTATGTCGGATTCGTCTCCAAAGCGGGCGTATTCGACAGCTACCGGCGCATGCTCCGGGAAAAACCCGATCTTTTCTGAAACAAAAAATTCGATTTTTTCATAATCCGGTGTATATTAAATAGCTCTGAATGTGCATCAACTGACAATTCAACATAGTTTCAACATAGGAACAGGCTCATGTTTAAGACAAGATCCGGACAGGTGAACTTCCCGGAAGTCGAGCGGGACGTCCTCGACTTCTGGAAGAAGGACAGCGTTTTTCAAAAATCAGTCGAAAACCGGAAAGGCAGCGACGAATTCGTCTTCTACGACGGCCCGCCGTTCGCCACCGGACTGCCCCATTACGGACACCTCCTCGCCGGCACCATCAAGGACGTCGTTCCCCGTTACCAGACCATGCGCGGCAAATACTGCGAACGCACCTTCGGCTGGGACTGCCACGGCCTGCCCGTCGAGTATGAAATGGAGAAGGAACTCAAGCTCTCCGGCAAGAAGCAGATCGAGGAATTCGGCATCGGCAAGTTCAACGAGGCCTGCCGCGGAATCGTGCTGCGCTACACCTCCGAGTGGGAAGTCATCGTGACGCGCCTCGGCCGCTGGGTCGATTTCCAAAACGGCTACCGCACCATGGACACCCCCTACATGGAATCCATCTGGAACGTCTTCAAGCGTCTCTGGGACGAGGGCCTGATCTACGAAGGCTACAAAATCCTTCCCTATTGCCCCCGCTGTTCCACCCCGCTTTCCAACTTCGAGGCCAACCTCGGCTATCAGGAAGTCACCGATCCGGCCATCACCCTCCGTTTCAAGGTGCGCGGACAGGACAACACGTATTTCCTTGCGTGGACGACCACGCCGTGGACACTCCCCTCGAATATGGCGCTGACCGTCGGCCCCGACATCGATTATGTGAAGGTGAGCGACAACGGCGAATTCTACCTCCTCGCCAAAGCCCGTCTCGGCGCCTACTACAAAAAGGACGCCCTGCCGGAAATCGTCGCGGAAATGAAAGGCTCCGAACTCAAGGGAATGCAGTATGAGCCGCTCTTCCCGTATTTTGCCGACCTCCGCGAAAAAGGCGCGTTCCGCGTCATCACCGCGGACTTCGTCAGTACCGAGGACGGCACCGGCATTGTCCATACCGCCCCCGGATTCGGCGAAGACGACGCCGTGGCCGGCAAGGCGCACGGCATCCCGGACGTCTGCCCCATCGACGAGGAATGCCGCTTCACCGCCGCCGTGCCCGACTATGCCGGAATCTACGTGAAGGACGCCGACAAGGAAATCATGCGCCGTCTCAAGGACGAAGGCAAGCTCATCCACCGCGGAACCATCAGCCACAATTATCCCCACTGCTGGCGCGACGATTCCCCGCTCATCTACAAGGCGGTCTCCACCTGGTTCGTCAGCATCGACAAAATCAAGGACAAGATGCTCGCCGCCAACTCGCAGATGTCCTGGGTCCCCGAACACATCAAGGACGGTCGATTCGGCAAGTGGCTCGAAAACGCCCGCGACTGGGCGATCAGCCGCAACCGCTTCTGGGGCTGTCCCCTGCCCGTCTGGCGCAATAAGGAAACCGGGGAGACGGTCTGCATCGGCTCCGTCGCCGAACTCGAAAAGCTCACCGGGAAGAAAGTCACCGACATCCACAAGCATTTCGTGGACGACCTCACCCTTCCGGGCAAAAACGGAACCGTCCTCCTCGCGTCCCGGAAGTCCTCGACTGCTGGTTCGAAAGCGGTTCCATGCCCTACGCCCAGAACCATTATCCGTTCGAAAACAAGGAACGCTTCGAGAAGAACTTCCCCGCCGACTTCATCGCCGAGGGACAGGACCAGACCCGCGGCTGGTTCTACACGCTGACCGTGCTCGCCGCCGCCCTCTTCAACAAGCCCGCCGCCATGAACGTGGTCGTCAACGGCATGATCCTTGCGGAAAACGGACAGAAGATGTCCAAGCGCCTCAAGAACTATCCCGACCCCATGTATATCATCGAGACCTACGGTGCCGACGCGCTCCGTCTCTTCCTGCTCGGCTCTCCCGTCGTGCGGGCGGAAGACCTCAAGTTCTCCGAGGAAGGCGTCAAGGATGTCATGCGCGCCGTCATCCTCCCGGTCTGGAACTCCTACAGCTTCTTCACCACCTACGCGAACGTCGACAAGTGGGAGCCCGCGCCCGACGGCGCCGCCCCCGCGAATCCCTCGAACCCCCTCGACCGCTGGATTCTCTCCTCGCTGGCCGACATGGTCGCCGAGATCCGTTCCGCGATGGACACCTTCCAGCTCCAGAAAGCGGCGAACCGTTTCGAAAAGTTCGCGGACGACCTCACCAACTGGTACATCCGCCGCAGCCGCCGCCGTTTCTGGAAGAGCCAGAACGACGCCGACAAGAACGAGGCTTATGCCACGCTCCATTACGTGCTGCTGACCTTCTCCAAGTGCGCCGCGCCGTTCATCCCGTTCATCACGGAGGAAATCTACCGTTCGCTCCGCACGGAATCCATGCCCGAATCCGTCCATCTCTGCGACTTCCCCGAACCCGAGGAAGGCCGCCGCGACGCCTATCTGGAAAAACAGATGGACGCCACCATGAAGGCCGTCTCGCTCGGACGCTTCCTCCGCACCCAGCGCAACCTCAAGGTCCGCCAGCCGCTCCGCCGCGCCATTCTGGTCTCCGGCGACAGCGACATCCGCAGAATGATCGAGGAAACCGCCGACATTGTCGCCGAGGAACTCAACGTGAAGAACATCGTGGTCCGAGCCGACGAAGAAGAACTGGTCAAGCTCTCCGCCAAGGCCAATTTCAAGACCCTCGGCAAGCGCCTCGGACCCCAGATGAAGGAAGCCGCCGCCCGCATCCAGGAACTGCCTTCCGCCCAGATCGCAGCCGTCCTCCGAGGCGAAAAGGTCTCCCTCACCCTCCAGTCCGGCACGGAACTCGAACTCGACAAGGAGGATTTGAGCATTCTCCGCGAAGAGAAACCCGGCCTCCCGGTCGCCTCCGGCGAAGGCGTGACCATCGCGCTCGACACCGAGCTCGACGACGCCCTCATCGACGAAGGCAACGCCCGCGAGTTCGTCAGCAAAATCCAGAACCTCCGCAAGGAAATGGATCTGGACGTTTCCGACCGCATCGTGATTTCCTTCAGCGGCACGCCGGAAGTCGTCCGCGCCGTCGAAAGATTCCGGGACTACATCGCCAACGAAACTCTCGCAAGGGAAATCGCACCCGGCACGGATGCCGGAACCGAATGCGACCTCAACGGACATCTCTGCAAAATCTCCGTCAGAAAGGCGTGACATCATGGCAAAACGAATCCTGGCAGGAATCCAGCCGTCCGGCATCCTCCATATCGGCAACTACTTCGGCGCGATGCGATCCGCCGTCGAGCTCCAGAACCAGAACCCCGGGGAAACCTATCTTTTCATCGCCGACCTTCATTCCCTGACCGTGAATCCGAAGCCGGAGGACTTGCGCATGCGCGTCCAGCGTCTTGCGCTCGATTATCTCTCCTGCGGACTCGATCCGGACAAGACCGCCTTCTTCCGGCAGTCCGACATCCGGGGCGTCTGCGAGCTCACATGGATTCTCAACACCATCACCAGCCTCGGTTTCCTTGAACGCGCCCACAGCTACAAGGACAAGGTCGCCAAGGGTTTCATCCCCAACAACGGCCTCTTCTCCTATCCCGTCCTGATGGCCGCCGACATCCTGATCTACAAGTCCAATCTGGTGCCCGTCGGCAAAGACCAGAAACAGCATCTGGAAATGACCCGCGACATCGCGATCAGGTTCAACCAGATGTACGGCGACATCTTCGTCATTCCCGAGCCCATGATCAGCGAAGCGGTCGCGGTGGTCCCCGGCACCGACGGACAGAAGATGTCCAAGAGCTACAACAACACCATCGAGCTCTTCGGCGAGGAAAAGGCCATCCGCAAGAAAATCATGGGAATCCCCACCGACTCCACCCCGATGGAAGCGCCCAAGGACCCGGACAAGTGCAACATCTTCGCGCTTTACAAACTCTTCGCAACCCCGAAACAGGCGGAGGCGCTCGCGGCCCGCTACCGTGCCGGAAACTTCGGTTACGGACACGCCAAGCAGGCCCTTTTCGAGGCTTACATGGAATATTTCGCTCCCATGCGCAAACGTCGCGAGGAACTGGAGAAAAATCCGAGTTACATTCAGGACGTTCTCCGGAAGGGGGCCGAACGGGCCAATCTGCTGGCGGAACAGACGCTGGACGAAGTCCGTAAAGCGGTCGGGCTGCGCTGAATTCCACTGGCGCTCCGCTCCGTTTTTGCCGCTGAAAAAATACGGGAGAGAGAATCATCATGAATTCAATGATCGAACGGATCAAAGCGGATCTGAAGAATCTGGGCGTAAGGGAAAACGACAATCTTCTGGTGCATTCCTCCCTGCGTTCGCTGGGGGAAGTTCCGGGCGGCGCCGAAACCGTCGTCCTCGGGCTTCTGGAAGCGTTGGGACCGGGCGGCACGCTGCTGTTTCCGGCCCTGTCCTACCGGGACGTCAACCGCGACCATCCGGTGTTCGACGTGCTGAACACGCCGTGCTGTGTGGGCGCCCTCCCGGAATATTTCCGGAAACGGCCCGGAACGATCCGGAGCGTCTGTCCTACCCATTCGGTTTCCGGCGTCGGAAAGAATGCGGAACGGCTGCTTGAAGACCACCGCAAGGATACAACTCCCTGCGGTCCGAATTCACCGTTCCGCAAACTCCGCGAAATGGGCGGACGGATTCTGTTCATCGGATGCGGGATTCATCCGAACACCTCCATGCACGCGGTCGAGGAACTCGTCGAACCGTCTTACCTGTTCACGGACCAGCCGGTCGACTATCGCATTCTCCTGCCGGACGGCACCGAAACCAAAATGCGGGTCCGCCGCCACAACTTCAAGGGCTGGTCCCAGATGTATGAGAGACTCGGGGCGCTCATGGACGGCGAACATCTGCGGCAGGGAAAAGTCCTTCAGGCGGAATGTTACCTGATGGATATTCCGGACATGTGGGAAAAGGCTTTGGCGGCACTCAGGGAAAACCCGCTGTATTTTGTACGAAAGCTCGAAGAAGCGTAAAATCCCCCCGAACGGCTGTCCGAACGATCCTGAAGCCGGAAAAATATAAAATCGGAACTTTTTCCGAAGAACATGCCTTTTCCCGATTTGCGAAAACGTTTCGGGACGTGTATATTCTCGGGGAAGTGATGCAATGTCTATTCAATAATATAGCGGGGAAAATGACATGAAACAGAAACTGTTGCTCCTCGGAGCGGTTTTTTTCGGCGTGCTGGCATTTATGTTCACCTTTCATCAGATCAATCTGGAGAAGTCGAAGATACAGGGAGGCACTTACGACATGTATCTGATTCAGGTGACCCGCGATCTTGCGGAAAACGACAAAATCACCGACGACTCCATCCGCGAAGTCAAAATCCGGCGGTTCCGCAACGCGAACGACGGCGGACGCGAAATCGAATATGAAAAGAAAAATATGGTGCTCGGACGCGAGGTCCGCTCGCTGGTTCAGGCGGGAACCCTGCTGCAGTGGACCGACCTGAAAACCTCCCTCTCCTCCGGCCGCAGCGGCCTGACTTCCCTGGTCCGTCCGGGCTACCGCGCCATTTCCATTCCGGTGGACGCCGTCAGTTCGGTCACGGGGTTGGTCCAGCCGAACAACTACGTGGATCTGATCGGCACGTTCCGCTTCCCGGACGCCCGCGGCGATTCCGCGCTCGACACCATCACCCTGACGATCCTCCAGCGGGTGCGCGTCATCGCCACCGGTTCGGACATGGGGCTGCTGGTCGGTTCCGGCAGTCAGGAAATGCGTTCCCGCGGTTACAGCACCGTGACGCTAGAACTGACCCCGAAAGAAGTGGAAATGATCATCTTCGCCACGCAGAAGGGGCGCATCTCCCTGAGTCTGCGCAATTATGAGGAGTCCGCCGTCACCAAACAGCTCCAGAGCGTCAACTGGGATTATCTCCAGAAAAACATCCTCAATTACACCCGCGAACGCGAAGGCATGCTGAAAACGGGAAAATAAAACAGGAGTCGGGATTCGGAATATGTACGAAATCACCATCCATTCCGGAATAGAACCTTTTCAGGCAAAACTGGTGCCGGGTGTTTATCGTGTCGGAACCAGTCCCGCATGTCACATTCAGCTGGAAGGGCAAGGGATCTCTTCGCGCCATTGTCAGCTGATCGTCGGAGACGACGACCTCAAAATACTGGCGTTCGCTCCCGACGATTTTCCGGTTTATCTGGACAAGACGCCGCTGGGAACGGAAGCAGTCTCCGCCGATCCGGGTTCCGAGCTTCAGATCGGGGATGTCGTCATTTCGCTGCTGGGACCCGAATCCGCTCCGATCACGGAGGAATCCCTCCAGACGCCTCCGCCGGCCGCCGCACCGCAGTCTCCGCCGGCGCCAACGCCAGCTCCAGCGCCTACTCCGAAAGCCGGTTCCGGTCCGAAAACCATGGACGACCTCATCCGGGAAGAGAAAAACTCCGGTTCCTCCGTTGCCGTCCTGAGAGTCTCCGGCGTTCCTTTCGAAAACCGCCCCCTCCTTCAGGAGATCAAAAAACGCGCGCATGTGGAACTGATCAAACGGCTGAACCTCAAACGGCTGGCCGTGACGGGCGTTTCCGACTCCGAGCTGAACGAAAAAGCCCGCGCCACAATCACGGAGATCGTGAATGAAATTTCCATCCCGCTGCCGCCGTGCATCACCAAAAAACTCATTGAAAAGGAACTGACCAACGAGGCGATCGGGCTGGGCCCGCTGGAAGATCTGATCGCCATGCCGGAGATCAGCGAAATCATGGTGAACGGGCCGGACAAGATTTTCGTGGAATACAACGGACGTCTCCACCGGACCGACATGGCGTTTGCCGACAACAGTCAGGTGGTCGCCGCGATCGAACGCATCGTATCGCCCCTGGGACGCCGCATCGACGAAAGTTCGCCGATGGTCGACGCACGCCTGAAGGACGGTTCCCGCGTAAACGCGATCATTCCTCCGCTCTCCCTCGTGGGACCGACCATCACGATCCGGAAATTTTCCAAGACTCCGCTTCAGGTGGAGGACCTGATCCGGTTCGGTTCCATCTCCCGCGAGATCGCGACATTTCTGGACATCTGCGTAAAGCTCCGCAAAAACATCATCATCTCCGGCGGAACCGGGTCCGGTAAAACGACCCTCCTGAACATCCTCAGCGGATTCCTCCCGGATACGGAACGGATCGTCACCATCGAAGACGCGGCGGAACTCCAGCTCCGTCAGGAGCACGTGGTCCGGCTGGAAGCCCGCCCCTCCAACATCGAGGGGAAAGGGGAAATCACCATCCGGGACCTGGTCCGGAACTCCCTGCGCATGCGTCCGGACCGGATTGTCATCGGCGAGTGCCGCGGCGGGGAAGCGCTGGACATGCTTCAGGCCATGAACACCGGTCACGACGGTTCGCTCACCACCATTCACGCCAACACTCCGCGCGATTGTCTGTCGCGGCTCGAAACGCTGGTTCTGATGTCCGGGTTCGACCTCCCGCTCCGGGCCATCCGCGAACAGGTCGCCTCGGCCATCTCCATCATTGTCCAGATCACCCGCGAAAAGGACGGCACGCGCAAAGTGACGCACGTCAGCGAAATCACCAAGATGGAAGGGGAGATCATCACCATGCAGGACCTGTTCGTCTTCCGTCAGGACGGATGGAGCAGCGACGGCAAGATCGTCGGAAAGTATGTCGCGACTGGAAGCATCCCGATGTTCATGGAAGACATCAAGCGGGCGGGTCTGAATCTGGATATCGCATTGTTCAAGCCGCCGGAAGATACGGCGGCAGGAGGGCTCCGGTAATGAACTTCACTCTTTTTGCCGCGCTGTGCGCGGGAATAGCGGTCACGCTGGCGACGTATGTGATCGTGGACTTTTTTGCGCTTCTTTCGGCCCGCTACCGTGAAAAATACCTTCAGGAGACTGCCGTGGAGATGGATGACGTGCTTCTGAGCATGCCTCCCGCGCGAGTTCTGGACCTGAGCCTCGCAGTGTCCGCGTTCGCGGGATTCGCCGCGGTGCTGGGCCTGGGTTTCTACGGTACGGAAATGAGCATCTCAAAAATGGTGATTGTCGCCATGATCGGAGCCACAGCCACCTTCCCGCTGCCGCGCATCTATCTGCGCTGGCTCAAAAAACAGCGTCTCGCCAAATTCAACGAGCAGCTGGAGGACGCCCTGCTTTCCATGAGCGGTTCCTTGAAAGCGGGCTTCAGCATCAACCAGGCGCTGGAGGTGGTCGCCCGCGAGAACCGCAAACCGATCTCCTTCGAGTTCAGCCTCCTGATCCAGGAACTCCGCCTCGGCGTCACGCTGGACAACGCCCTCGACAAGATGTCCACACGACTGAACTGTCCGGACTTCGAACTGGTGGCCGTCTCGATCCTGACCGCGCGGCAGACCGGCGGCGAACTGACCGCCACACTGGAACGTCTGGCGGGCGTCATCCGCGAACGGGTCAGGATCACCGGACGCATCCGCGCGCTCACCGCGCAAGGCCGGATGCAGGCGATGATCATCGGCCTGATGCCGATCGCGCTGTTCATCGCGATGATGAACATCGCCCCGGACATGATGAACGCATTCTTTTCCACCGTCGTCGGAGTCCTCTGTCTGGTGGCTGTGATCATTCTGGACATAACCGGCTTTCTGGTCATCCGGAAAATTACCAATATCGATATTTAACAGGAGAATCTTCCCATGTTCACCCTTCTGGCTGCCATCTCCGCGGGAATCGGAGCAACCTGCCTGTTTCTTCTTCTGGCGGAACTCCTGAAATCGGCCTGGATCGAATCAGAAGCCGAAAAAAAGATGGAGGAATACGAAGCGCGGAGACTGCCGCTGCTCGTTCGCGCGTTCCTTCCCCTCACGTCGAATATGGGATTCATCACCCGTCAGGAATTCCTGTCGAACGCACGGAAAAACACGGAAGAACAGCTCCAGAGCGCAGGCCTCGATCAGGCGATCACCGCCGCACAGTTCATCGGAGTCCGCATCCTGATGGGCGTGACCGGAATCCTCCTTCTGTTTCTGATGCTGATGGGAGACAAGACCCTGTTCGGTTTTCTGCTCTTCGTCTGTTTTCTCCTGTATCCGGTTTCATGGCTCCAGCGAGCCATCCGCATCCGCCACCTTTCCATTCTGAAGGCTCTGCCGAACGTGCTGGACCTCCTGACTCTCTCCGTGGAAGCCGGCAAGGACTTCCTGACGGCGCTGCGCGACATTCTGGCCAAGCGCAAAAGAGACCCGCTCGGAGACGAACTCAAGCGGACCCTGCACGAAATCCAGCTGGGAAAAAAGCGACAGCTGGCCCTCAAGGAACTGGGCTGGCGGGTCCGTCTTCCGGAACTGACCTCCATCGTCAACGCGGTGGTCCAGGCGGATGAACTGGGAATCGGAATCGGACAGCTTCTCCGGATTCAGGGGGATCAGCTCCGCAACAAGCGTTTCGCCCGCGCGGAAACGCTTGCGAACGAGGCGCCGGTCAAGATTCTTTTCCCCGTGGTGCTTTTCATCTTTCCGTCAGTCTTCATCATTCTGATCGCCCCGATTGTTTCACAGGCCCTGAAAACGCTGTCATATTGATCATCCATGATAATCAACCTCACACGTAAAACCATTCTGTCCAACAACCCGCGCCGCGCCGCGGGGTTCAGCGAACGTTTATTCGGTATGATAGGCAGGAAATTTGTCTTTTTTGATGCCATGGTATTCGACCATTGCAACGCGATTCACACTTTTTTCATGAACCAGCCGATCGATGCGGTTTTTGTCTCAAAAGATGTCAAAGTATTGAAAACAGTTCAAAATTTGTCTCCATGGAAGCCTTTTGTCTATTGCAAAAATGCGTTTTATGTGATAGAGTTACCCCCTGGAATCATTTCATTCACAGGGACCACGGAAGGGGACCGTCTTGACCTCGCCTGTGTATTGAAACCGGAACTTGAAAAAAGTTTCGTGCGCGCCGGTGCAAGGATGGCTTCGTCCTCCCCGGAAACCGCGGTTCCCTTGGAAACGAAGGACTGAACGGATTATGAATTTATATTTCTTGAACGGGAACCGGAAAGGGGAACAGTGGGAACTGGTCCCTCCCGGAATCTGCATCGGAAGGGAGATGGATAACGACATCCAGCTTCTGATGCCCGGCGTTTCCCGTTATCATGCGAAAATCGAGTTCACTCCTTCCGGCGAATGGCGGATCGTCGATCTGGGGAGCACCAACGGAACCAAGGTGAATTCCAAAAGGATCGACGCCCCCCTGATTCTGCGGAGAGGTTCGGAAATCATGGTCGGCGAACAGGTGATCCGTTTCGGAGACGGCAACCGTTCCTCTACGCTGAAAGTTCCGCAGTCCTCCGTGGCTCCGGGAACCAAAAGCGGCTCCTCCGTGGAAACCAAAACGGTGCGCGTCCAGCTTCAGGACATTTTCGGCCCGCCCGCGCCCTCCAGGCAGTCGACCGACCGGATTCAGGTCACCGATTCCGCTCCGAAGATCGATGAAAACATCTTCGCAAAGAAAGAAACCGCTAAAGAGAAAGCCGCCGGAAAAGAAGGCAGTCCGACCAAACGCCGGCTGGGGAATCTTCTGTTCCTCCTTCTGGTGGTCTGTCTCGCCATGGTGGCGGTCTTCACATTCGTCGTCATCAACTCAACGAAAGAGCGCCAGGGCACTCATGAAGATGCCCCGAAGCCGCAGAAAAACCCGTTCCTGCTTGTGTATGAGAAACAGGTCATCTCCAAAAACAATGTCTTTCGTTTTCACATCAAGATCGAAAACAATTCAGCGACTTTCAAGCTTGACGACCTGAAGCATCAGAGACATTTCTCCAAAGGAATCGGCCGGATCGAACCGGAGATCCTGAAATCGCTGGAGAACACGGTCAAGGAAACCGATTTCATGAAGCTGGCCAACGATCCGTCCGGACGCCCGGTCGAAGGAACGGACGAATCCAGAAGCCTTCTCATCGGATACGACTCCAAACTCAATTTCATCACCGTCCGGAACGCCTACCCGAAAAACTCCTTTGAAACCATCGAGCGGGCCCTGAATCGTTTTGCCGACGACTACGGGCTCAAGACAATTTCTCTCTCGGAGGAGGAAATGCGCGATGAAGCCGAACGTTCCTTCAGCAAAGCAGAGGAACTGCTGGCCAACTATCAGGCACGGCCGGAGAACCTCCGCAACGCCATTCTCCGCTACCAGATCACGATCGATTTCCTCGACCAGTTCGACCCGAAGCCGAAAATCTGGAGCATCGCGAAAACCAAGCTCGCGGAAGCCGAGGGCCTTCTTCAGAAAATGATCAAGGATTCCGAATTCAACCTTAACGTCTACATCAAGCGGAAACAATATGCCGATGCCATCGAGGAATGCAACAAGCTGATGCTGGTCCTGGACCCGGAACAGAACGCCTATCAGAAGGCGCGTGAATTCAAAATCGCGTTTGAAAAACAGCTCGCCATCGAAAAGAAGAAAGGAAAGCGCTGATCCATGAAAAACACCGCTTTTTCCATTTTGCGTCTTCTCCTCTTCTTCTGCCTGCTGACCGCCGGCTGCCTTCTCTCCGTTTCCTGCGACCGGAAAACGGAAAAACCGAAAACCCGTCTTCAGTTGAGCACCATTCCGGAAGGAGCCGCCGTGACGATCCTCGGGGTCGAACGCGGAAAGACCCCTCTCAAATTCACGCTTCAGCCGACCACTTACATCGTCAAGCTTTCTTTGGAAAAATACAAAACCCGCTGGGAGAAAATCGAGATTGCCGAAGGCGAATCCAAGGTCTGCTCCTTCAGGCTCGAACCGGAATGCGCCGCCGTCATGATTACCAGCAGTCCCGATGGCGCGGCCGTGGAATTCCAGGGGAAGAAACTGGGTTCCACCCCGGTCGTCATTCCAAGCCTTCCCTACGGAAACTATACGGCGGAAATCGCGTGTCGCGGGTATACTCCCCGAACCGCCGCCTGGGAAATCAGGGATGCGGCTCCGCAGCTCGTCAAAGTAGACATGACCTCCAATCAGGGGGTTTTGGAAGTCACATCCAAACCTTCCGGCGTGGAAGTCCTTCTGAATGAAACCGTTCTGGGAAGGACGCCCCTGAAGGAACAGGTGGAGGAAGGCAAGTATTCCCTCACGCTCAGGAAAGACGGTTATACCGAAATCACCCGCACGGTCACGGTCCGGCGCAGCCAGACCACCACTCTCCGGAACCTGGCTCTGGAAATCAAGCCCTGCTCCCTTGCCATTTCCTCCGTTCCCGCCGGAGCCAAAATTTTTGTCAACGACAAACAGTACGACGATACGCCCACCGAACTCAAAGGGCTCTCCCCCGGAACCTATGTGATCCGTCTGGAAAAACCCGGATATGACCCGGCCACCCGCACGGTAAACCTCCTCGCGGGGACCCGTTTCGAAGTGGCGCTCTCTCTGGACAGCAATACCGGCGGAGTGGACGTTGTCACCCAGCCGGGCGGCCTGACCGTATATCTGGACGGGAAACTGGTGGGCGTCACGGAGATTGACAATGCCAATCCCGGCTCCTCCAAGGTCTTCCCCCTGCGTAACTTGAGCATGGGAACCCATCAGATCACCGTGGCGCACAAACGCGGGAAACCCGAAAAACGCACCCGTTCCTTCGAAGTTCAGAAAGGTGAAACCGTCCGACTGAACAATCTGTCCATCTGGATTCCCAATATCCGCATCACCTTCAAGGAGGGAAATGTGGAAACAGGACGGCTTGCCGGCACTCTCCCCGATTCCTATCTCTTCGAGCCGGAACCGGGGGTCCGTTACGCCGTCAAGAAATCGGCCGTTTCCAAGCTGGAACACCTCCAGACCACCGAATAACCAATTTTACAGGACTTCCGACAAATGTTGTTTGCAATTCTTCTGGGGATAACTTTTCTGTTTTTTCTCACAGCGGCCCTCCTCGTGTTTTTCGGACTGCGCGAAACCACGCTGTCCGGATGGGAAAAACTTCCCCGGAACCGGCCCGTCGGAGGAATCCTCGGACTGCTCTCGCTGCTGGCTTTCATCCCGAATGTGCGTCCGCTGTTTTCTCCGGAGGACTATCTTGCCGCGCTGATTCTGGCGGCGTTCATTCTGGCGGGACTCTGTTACGCCTATCTGGACTATCTTTTCGCACGGGCCTTCGCCGGAGCGCTGATCCTGCTGGCGCATGCCTCCATGATCGAATCTTTTGGAGCCGGACTGCCCGGCAGCGGATTTTTCGCGCTGATGTCTCTGACCGGAGGAACTTTCGGCATTTTCATCGCGGCAAAACCGCACTGGCTCCGGGATCTCTTCCGGCTTCTGGCGCGCAGCGCCGCCTGGCGGCTGGCCGTGTCCCTGTTCTGCGCCGCGTGGTCGGTCTCCGCGCTGATCCTGCTGATTCCGCAAGTCGGGAGACTCCTCCGATGAGCCTCCCGGAACCGACTTCCGAAGTCCGTTCCTTCCTGGAAAAGTGTCTCCCGGAAAACGTCGGGGAATTCACGGCCCGCATGACCCTCCTGGGCGAATTTCTTTACGAAACAAACGCTTCCTTCAATCTGACCGCCATCAAGGAAGACGGTTTCTGGTGCCGTCATGTGGCCGATTCGCTGTCGGTCGTCCCCGTATTTCCCGAACTTTTCCGGAATCCGTCGAAGCTGTGCGACCTCGGCTGCGGAGCGGGTTTTCCGTCGCTGGTTCTGGCGGCGGCATTTCCCGGAATCAGAATCACATCGATCGATTCCACCCGGAAAAAGATCGATTTCGTGAACGCGGCCGCAAGGAAAATGGCGCTTGAAAACCTTACGGGAATCCACGGACGCGGCAACGAGCTGGAACGCCGTGAACCGTATAAAGGCGCTTACGACGCGGTATTCGCGCGCGCCGTCTCTTCCGCGGACACCCTGATCCGGGAAGGTCTGGGATTCCTGAAGAGAAACGGTTCCCTGATCGTCTACCGCACACCGGACCAGTTTTCAGAGGAACTGCCGATCCTGAAAGACTGGAAGAAGGGTTCCTTCCGCGGGACGGAACCGTTCGAACTGCCCGACGGGGCCGGAACACGCATGTTCCTTCAGATAAAGCAGATACGGGAAATGCACTGATCGAAGCTTTCCTGCCCGCTGAGGATGTCGATCTGCACGCGGAGGAAAACGATCGGCAGGTCCCGGCGGTCCAGACGCGGCATCCGCACGGCATCCTTTTCCGTAGTGACAATCAGATCCGCCTTTCTCGCTTTCGCATCGTTGACGAAGTCAATCATCTCCTGCTGACGGTAGCGGTGATGGTCCGCAAAATGTTTCTCCGCGGCGATTTTCCCTCCGAGCTCGGAAAGGAAGGCGTTGAAGCTGGCCGGGTTGGCGATGGCGGAAATGGACGCCACCCGTTTCCCCTGCAGAAAGGAAAGGGGCAGCCGGCGTCCGCGGTCAAAGACATCCTCCAGATATTGCGGTTTGTGACAGCATTCGATGATCTCCGCCAGATGATTCTGGCGGCGGAGAAAGGCCTTCAGATGGCGGAGTTTCGGGGAACCGTCGGACTTCGTCAGGAAGATGTAGTCGGCGCGCCGGATGTTCCGGATGGGCTCGCGGAGGAGTCCGCGCGGAAGCACATGATGATTGTCGAAGGGCGCGGTGGAATCGACCAGCAGGATATTGATGTGCGCCTTGAGGTTCAGATATTGGAAGCCGTCGTCCAGAATCAGGGTGTCCGTGCCGAACTCATCGATGGCGTAGAGTCCGGATTTGACCCGGTCCTTGTCGACCAGCACCACCACATCCTTGAGGTTGGATGCCAGCATGAACGGCTCATCGCCGGCGCGGATGGAATCCAGGAGAAGATTTTTGCCGTCGGAAACCACGCGGGGCGGCACTTCCATCCGTTTGGAGGCAAACTTCTTTTTGAGTTTGGTCCAGAGCGAACGGTCACGGCTTCGGTATCCTCGGCTCAGGATCGCGACCTTGCGTCCCTTCTGACTCAGGGACCGGGCGAATACCTCCACCACGGGCGTCTTGCCCGTGCCGCCGCAGGAAAGATTGCCGATGCTGACCACAAGACAGCCGATGGCGCGGTTGCGGATCACGCGGTTGTCATACATCCAGAGACGGAACTGGACCGCGCGGCGGTAAAAGCGGGAACCGACGAAAAGCAATCCCTTGAGAGCGGTCCCGACCACGTCGTGACGCCGTTCGCGGATCACTTCAATAAAATACTGTTCCAGCTTTTCACCGACTTCACGCAAAGTCATATTCTTCTCCCGGCCGCACCGTTTTCAAACCGTCAATATACCGCGACAAGCCGCAAACATCAAATCGGATTCCCCATTTTCAGGCACGAAGCACACTGCCGTTTCCGGGATTCACGCGTCCCGATTCCCCGGAATAGGCGACTTCCCCATTGACGAAGACCGTATGGATTCCCTCCGCCGGGGTGTGGGGATGGAGGAAATCCGCGCGGGAAGCCAGCTTGTCAGGGTCGAACAGGACCATGTCGGCGGCATATCCCTCCCGGATTCTGCCGCGTCCGCGAAGTCCGAAGAATTCGGCGGGCATCGAGGTCACGCGGCGGATGACCTCTTCGAGCGGGGCGGACTTCGCCGCCATGGTGATGAAACGGGGAAACGAACCGAATCCGCGCGGATGGGAACGTCCGAGGGTGTCGTCCAGGGGACGCGCCGTCTCGTCCGTGCCGCAGCAGACCCAGCCCTTCGCCAGAATGCGCCAAAGATTGGGTTCGGACATGCCGCCGAAAGCGGCCATGGTTCCGGGGGCGTCCTCCCGGAGCAGCGTCAGACAGAATTCCGCGGGGGAAAGTCCCTGTTCCCGCGCCGCGTCCGGCAGCGGTTTTCCGATGCTTCCGCGGCCCGACTCCGCCTGCGTATTGCTCAGAATCACCCGGTTCCAGTCCCGCGGGGAACTTTCCAGCAGGGCAAGCGCCTCCCGGAAAGCGGAGTCATCCCGCCTCAGCACGTCGCGGATGCGGACATCGTTCATCGACGCGTACGGTTCGGGCAGGACTACGGAAAGGCTGGTCTGGGAGAAGGTATAGGGATAACGGTCCGCATAAACATGAAGTCCTTGCGCCTGAGCGGTTTCAATCATTTCGAACACATGGTTCAGCTTGTGGTGGTTGCGCGGGAGGGAAGTCTTCAGATGACTGATCTGGAGATTCCCGCCGCCCGACCGAGCCAGTTCCAGCGCTTCTTCCAGGGCTTCCTCGAGGGCGTCGCCTTCACTTCGCAGATGTGTCGTGTAAGGACGTCCGAACTCCCGGAGCGCCTCCATGAGGGACAGCAGTTCCTCCCGGGAGGAAAAACGGCCCGGATTGTAGATCAGTCCGGTGGAAAAGCCGACAGCGCCCTGCCGGAGGTTTTCCCGCAGCAGGCATTTCATCTGTTCGAGTTCCCGCGGAGAGACCTCTTTTTTCGAATATCCGGGCACGGCGGCGCGAAGCGTATTGTGTCCGCAGAGAAAAGCAAGATGAATCGCCGGACCGCAGGCGTCCACGACATCGGCGTAGGAACGGAAGGAGTCCCATGTAATCGGAACCCCGTACGCCGCATAGACTTCCTGAAGATGTTCCCGGACTTCCCCCATGACCGGAAAAACGGAAAGCCCGCAGTTTCCGGAAATCTCCGTTGTGATTCCCTGGGAAATTTTACCGAAGGCCCGGGGATCGGCGAGAATGGAAATGTCGGAGTGCCCATGGACGTCGATGAAGCCTGGCGCCAGAGAAAGTCCGCTTGCGGAGAATACTTCCGCCGAAGGAAAAACGGTTTCGGAGCATTTCACGACCCGGAGGATTTTTCCGTCGCGGATCAGGACATCAGCCTCGAACGGAGGAGCCGGGGAACCGTCATACAGGAGTGCGCCGGAAATCAGACGATCGGTTTTCATTTCCGGAGACTGTCCACATTTTTCTCGACTTCTTTCGAGGCTTCCTTGTAGAATTCCTTCCCCATTTCTTCGATCTCTCCCTTTACCTTGGCGGTTTTTCTGGAGATCTCGTCCGAAACGGCGTCGGATTTTTTATACATGTCGCCGGCTTTCTCGGACAGCTCATCCTTGGATTGGATAAACTTCTTTTTGAGCTCGTCGGACTGGGCGGAAGTTTTCAGCTGAATGTTCCGGGCATCCGCGGCGGCTTTCTCCTCGAAGGAGGCGACCATCTGGCGGAAATATTCGTTGGAACGCATCCAGGAATAGGAAATTCTGGCGTTGACCCGCTGGAAAACACTGTTCATTTCCATGCGGGTGCGGTCATAGGCGGAGGGAGCCTGTTTCTGCTCAGGCGTCCGCTTCTGTCCGGCCGCCTGAAGCGGCGGAAGAGCACAGAAAAGGAGAGCAATCACCAGAAGGGCAGTCTTTCCGGACATATTTTCCTCCTTCCGTCACCAGCGGATCAGCATGGCTCCCCAGGTAAGCCCCCCGCCGAAAGCGGTGATGAGGATATAATCGCCTTTTTTGAGTTTGCCGCCGCGGCAGAGCTCGTCCAGACAAATTCCGATGGAAGCGGCGGACGTATTGCCGTATTTTTCGATATTGACGTAAACCCGTTCCACCGGGATGTCGATGCGCTGGGCGGCCGCGGAGATGATCCGCATGTTCGCCTGATGGGGAATCACCCACGCGATCTCCTCCGGCGAAACCCCCGAAGCCTTCAGAACTTCCTTGCAGGAGTCGACCAATCCGGCGACCGCCAGTTTGAAAAGCTCCTTCCCGGACATCTGGATACAGTGGAGATGCTGGTCGACTGTCTCGTGCGAGGCAGGCTTTGCGGAACCGCCCGCCGGCATGGAAAGGAGATCGGAATAGATTCCCGCCGCACCGATTTTGGATTCAACCACAAAGTCGGGCTCGTTGCTTTCGAAGTCGTTTTTAAGGACGACCGCGCTCGCACCGTCGCCGAAGAGCACGCAGGTGGTGCGGTCCTCCCAGTTGACGATGGAGGAAAGCTTGTCCGCGCCGAGGACCAGGGCGTAACGGTATTTCCGGGGAAACGCCTTGAGAAGGGAATAGGCGACTTCGAGAGAATAGATCAGTCCGGTGCAGGCGGCGACAAGGTCGTAGCAGGCGGCGTTGACCGCGCCGATTTTCCGCTGGAGCACGCACGCGGTACTGGGAAAAATAGTGTCGGGAGTGGCGGTTGCGATGGAGATCAGATCGAGTTGTTCGGGCTGGATTCCGGCCATTTCGATGGCGCGGAGGGCGGCCTGTTTCGCCAGCTCGGACGTCGGAGTGTCCTTGTCGGCGATATGACGTTCCCTGATACCGGTCCGCGTGGTAATCCATTCATCCGTGGTATCGACTATTTTCTCAAGGTCGCTGTTCGTCAAAATCCGATCCGGCGTATAGGACCCTGTTCCGATGATTCTGATTGACATTGCTAGCTCCGAATCTTGTATTTTGTATGCGTCCCGGTTCAGGAACTACATTGAGTGAAACCGTGCGGCAAACGCGGATTTCTCGATCCCGCATTCGTAAATGCGGCTGCTGACCAGTTCCGGAAGGTTCTGATGTGCGAACTGATTGGCAACCCGGATGGCGTTCTTGATGGCTTTCGGACTGGAAACGCCGTGTCCGATAATGCAAACTCCATTCAAACCGATGAGCGGAGCGCCGCCGTATTCTTCGAAATCCCCATGCTTCTTGAGTTCACTGAAGGCGTCCTTCGCCAGAATGGCGCCCGCCTTGCGGACGGCGTTCCGGGTGAAGGCGTCTTTGAGCCAGGCGAACGTTGCCTGAGCCAGACTTTCGCTGGTTTTCAGAAGGGCGTTTCCCACGAAACCGTCGCAGATCACAACATCGCACTCGCCGGTAAAGGTGTCATGCCCTTCCACGTTCCCGATGAAATTGATCGGCATTCTGGAAAGAATCTTGAAGGTTTCCTTGGTCAGTTCGTTGCCCTTGATGTCTTCGCCGCCCACGGACAGCAGTCCGATGGAGGGGTTGGGATTTCCGAAAAGCTTTTTTGAATAGAGTTCGGCCATGACGGCGAACTGAGCCAGATTCATCGGATTGCAGTCCGTGTTGGCGCCGATGTCCGCCATGACCCATTTGCCGTTGACCCGCGGCATGACGGAAGCCAGACAGGGCCGGTCCACTCCTTTGGACATCCGCATCTTGACCGTGGACGCGGCCACCGCCGCACCGGTATGTCCCGCGGAAACGACTCCGTCGGCCCGCTGGTCCGCAACCAGTCCGGCACAGACTGTGATGGAAGAATTTTTCTTGCCTCGAATGGCGGCGGTAGACGATTCTGCCATCTCCACAACGGTTTCGGCATGAACGAATTCCAGTCGTGAGGACGGTTTCAGATTGTGTTTTTCAATGTAGTAGGAAAGCTTTTCCAGATGGCCCACCAGCAGGATATCCACTTCAGGAATTTCCACCAGCGCTTCCGCAACCGCCTGCATCACTACACCGGGAGCATAATCGCCCCCCATGGCATCCACCGCTATTCTCATCGGGGCATGGGCTCCGTATTAAGACTCTATCGTCTTGATCTGCTTGCCCTTATAGGTGCCGCAATGTTTGCAGACCGTATGCGGAACAGAGGGTTCTCCGCAGTTGGTGCAGAAGTCGACCTGAACGCCTTCGTAGCGGTTATGCGCCTGGCGCTGACGTCTCTTCATTTTCGATACTTTTCTTTTCGGCATTGCCATGATGACTATTCTCCTTCAATAGAGTTGATTTTCTGAAGTCACTTTAAAAAACGAAATATATCCCCTCTTTCCCTTTTTTCAAATGTTGACTGCGAAAAACCCCGAAGAAACCGCCGATTTTCCCCGAAGGGCACAACCGCAAAAAGCCGGCAACATGAAAAAAACAAAGGCGAGAAGGGAATTTTTGAACTCAACAGGCTTCCTTGAAAAAAAGTAATTTCTCATAATCCTGACTTTTTGCGGTTGCATCCGAAGGGCGGAAATTACATTTTGGGGAACCAATTCAAAAATATCACAGAGTAACAGTTCCAACAGATTCTTTCCGAAACAGGGCGACAAATTCACGGTTGCCTTTCGGGCCTTTCAGGGGCGACTCGGAGGCGTCGATCAGCCGCCAGCCGAGAGCGGAGGCAGCGTCACAGACCTTTTTCAGCGCTGCACGGCGGACATTGTCGTCGGTCACGACGCCGCCGGGAGGAACATCCTCCCGGGGAGCCTCGAACTGCGGTTTGACCAGAATGAAGGCCAGCGCCCCTTCCTTCATGACCGAATCGGCGGCGGGGAGGATTTTCGTTGCGGAAATGAAGGAAACATCCATACTCAGAAGATCGACCTTTTCCGGAACGACCTCCGGGGACAGCGACCGTGCGTTGACCCCCTCCCGGCAGACCACCCGCGGATCGGACCGCAATTTCCAGTGCAGAAGGCCGCGTCCCACATCCACCGCGTAAACTTTTTCAGCGCCGCGGGAAAGCATCAGGTCGGTAAACCCTCCGGTCGAGGCGCCGACATCGGCCGCGATCCGTCCGTGAAGGTCGGGGGCGAACTTGTCCAGAGAATCGCGCAGTTTGTAGGCGCCGCGGCTGACGAACTCGCCGCCGGAATCGACAAGAAGGACGGCGTCAGCCTCGAAAAGCCGGGACGGCTTGTCTACCAGGGTGTCTTTTCCGCTGCGGACTTTTCCTGCCATGATCAGGAGTGCGCCTTCCTCCCGGCTCCCGCAGTGCCCGTGCTCGTACAACAGTTCATCCGCCCGTTTTTTCTTCATGAAACTCCGGTAAATGCAGTTAATTTTTCCAATTCCCGATTGAAAAATCCGGGAAATGCAATAAAGTTAAGTGTCAGTCTTGTTAAAATCAAACGGAGCGATACTCTTTTTATGAAAATTCCGGTTTTTTTGCTGCTCATCCTGATTTTGTTCACTGTTGTAATAACCATCGGATTCGTCGTTCAGCGGGCGCGTCTGGCGCTTCTCCGGAAACGGCTGAAAACCGCCATGCACAACAGCGTGGAAATCAGCACGTTTCTTTCCCTCTTCTCCAAAAACATGAAAACCCGCGCGGATATCGACAACTGGATGAACGTCACGGCCCGGTATGTCGCGGAACTGGTGGATGCCCAGAGCGTATGCGTTTTCGCTCTGGACGGAGACCTCCTGAAGCCGGTCGGCGTATCCGGTCCCTTCCCCCTGTTTCATAAAACGACCACCAACTATGTCATGACCAAACCGAAATACCTGATGGAACAGCTTCGACGGGAACGGATTCCTTTCGGGGAAGGCATCGTCGGCAGCGTGGCGCAGAACCGGAAGGAAGTCATGCTCAACGGCGAGGATCTTGCCGGAACGCGCCTGTATATCACCGATCCTCTCGTGCCGATCGAATGCGTCATGGCCATTCCGATCGTCAGCGAAGGAGTCGTTACGGGAGTCATCTGCGCGGTGAACAGCGTTCAGGAAAACCATTCCTTCTTCACCGCGGAACAGTTCGGCCGGTTCAAATTCATCGCCGGACAGGTGGAACTGGCACAGCGGATTCTGGAAGCCTATTCGAAACTCAGCGAACAGCAGCGGCTGAACCAGGAACTGGAATTCGCCCGGAACCTCCAGCGCTCCCTCCTGCCGGAAACATTCCCGGTATGGGGGTTTTTCTCCGTGCAGGCATTTACACGCGCTTCCAAGGAGGTCAGCGGCGACTTCTATGACTTCGTCCAGATCGACGACGACCGACTGCTGGTCGTCATCGGCGACGCCTGCGGCAAAGGCATTCCCGCGTGCATGGTCACCGCCATGACCCGCAGTTTCATCCGCGCCAACACCGACCGTTTCACTTCCCTGATGGATCTCCTGCTCGAACTGAATGAAAATCTTTACCGGGACGCCGGCGCAGGCCGTTACATCACGCTCGGCTGCTGTCTTCTGAACCGGCGCGATTCCACGCTCGAATACGCCCGCGGCGGCCATACCGAACTTCTGATCTACATCCGCGAACACATCCGTTCCATCTTCCCGGACGGCGCCGGCATCGGGCTTCTCCCCAGCGAGGACGTCGAGTTCGACACCCTCTGCATCGAGTTCTCCCCCAATATGTCTGTTCTGATGTTCACGGACGGCATCAATGAAGCCACCTCTCCGAAAACCGGTGAATATTTCGGCGTCTCGCGCCTGACGGATCTCTACCGCGAATCCTGTCTCAAAAAGGACGAGCCCGCCTCCTTCATCCAGAAGACCATTCTTGCGGTCGATGACTTCGCCCAGACTCCGAACGGAGACGGTCAGGAAGACGACCAAACCATGGTGATGATCCGCCACATTTAACAGAAAGGTTACCGTCAATGCTCAGATTGATTCGGCTATTTTTCCTGCTTCCGCTCCTCGCGGCCGCTCTTTGTTCCTGCGCCTCCAAAGAGAAAGAAGAGGAAAACCAGTATACCGGCAAGTTCATGCAGGATGATCCCGCCAGAACCGCCGATGGGAAAAAGTCCGCCGCCTCTCTGTCGGACGTCTTCCAGAAAGCAAAGGATCAGCGCGAGGATAAACGCCTGAAATTTCAGGATGTCTCACGCCCGATGGATCAGGATTCCTATAAAGTCTTTCCATGGAGGGACGATTCCACTCCGCGCAGCGAGCGTCTTCACGACGCCAGCCGCGAGGGCTCCAACTCGATCTTTTAACCTTCACCCCCATGCAAAAGAAAGGAACCCGGACATGAAATATATCGTCACAGGCGCCGCCGGACTGATTGGGAGCGCCCTGATCTGGAAACTCAACCAAATGGGCGTGGAAGATATTCTTGCCGTCGATCACCTCGGCACCTCCGAAAAATGGAAAAACCTCCGCGCGCTTTCCTATGCCGATTATATGGAAAAAGACGTCTTTCTGGAACGCCTGAACGCCGGAGCCCTCCCCCGCGACGTGGAAGCCATCCTCCACATGGGCGCCTGTTCCTCCACCACCGAAAAGGATGCCTCCTACCTGATTTCCAACAACTTCGACTACACACGGAAACTCGCCCTCTATTCCGTCACGCACGGTGTCCAATTTCTCTACGCCTCCAGCGCGGCCACTTACGGCGGCGGGGAACACGGCTATCTGGATGACGAGGAAAAACTTTCCGCGCTCCGCCCTCTGAACATGTACGGTTATTCCAAGCAGATGTTCGACCTCTGGGCCAAACGTCAGGGGTTCCTTTCCAAAGTCACCGGCGTGAAATTCACCAATGTTTTCGGCCCGAACGAACTCCACAAGGGGGAAATGCGCAGCGTGGTCTGCCGGGCCTACGAACAGATCCGCGACACCGGGAAGGTCCGTCTTTTCAAGTCCTATGTCCCGGAATATGCCGACGGCGAGCAGAAGCGTGACTTCATTTACGTCAAGGACGCCGTTTCCATGGTCCTGTTCCTGATCAAACAGAAATGCAGGGGGATCTACAATATCGGAAGCGGACGCGCCGAAACCTGGAATTCCCTTGCCTCGGCAGTCTTCAAAGCCATGGACAAGCCGGTCAATATCGAATACATCGACATGCCGGAACATCTGCGCGGAAAATATCAGTATTACACCTGCGCGGACATTACCAAGCTGCGCGGCGCCGGTTATTCCGCCGTCGTCACTCCGCTGGAGGACACCGTCGACGACTACATCCGCAACTACATCTCCCTCGGACACTTCCTCGGCGACTGATCCGGGATGGACCGTTCACCTCCGGAAAAGAGATTTCCCGTACTTGCGCCGGCCTGTTTTATCATACTGCAGGGTGTCACGGCTTCGCTGAATTCAATATCGGCGAAAAGAAAGTCCCCGGGAATTTTCAGATATCGCAGAAACGGGGGCCGAGAATCCGGCCTCCGTCGATCGTATAGTCGACTCCGGTAATGAATCCGGAATCGTCCGAGGCGAGAAATACGATCAGTTCGGCGATCTCCGCCCGGTCTCCGGTGCGACCGATCCAGGTGCCGTCGGTCGGCCGGGTCACTCCGTCCTCCGCCGCGACCATTCCCGGTGAAACACAGTTGACCGTAATATTCTCCTTCGCCACTTCCATGGCAAGGGACTTGGTAAACAGGATGACCCCTCCCTTTGCGGCGGCATAGTCGCTGAGGCCGGGCAGTCCGACCTCGCCCGCGATGGAACCGAGATTGACGATCCGTCCGTATTTCCGTTCGAGCATCGGTTTCAGAAAAGCCTGCGTCACGCGGAAAGTTCCGCCCAGATTCACGTCCAGAATCCATTGCCAGTCCTTTTCCGGCATGTCGGCGAATTTATTTTTCTGCCCGTTCGCATGCATCCAAACGCCCGCGTTGTTGATCAGAATATCAACTTTGGAGAAGTCCGAAAGAATCTTCTTCGCCGTTTTCTTCACACTTTCCGGCTTGGTGACATCCATCCCGTAAGCACGGGCAACACCCCCCGCTTTTCTGACCTCGACAGCGACCTTTTCGCAGGATTCTTCCGAAAGATCGGTGACGGCCACAGACACGCCCAGTCCGCAGAGTCTGCGGCAGACCGCCCTTCCGATGCCTCCCGCCGCGCCGGTCACAACGGCAACCCGGTTCTCGAATTTCATAGCCATTTCCCCTTCTTCATGCCAATAGATCATTTCCAACGCGATTTTCTTTTTCCCCGTCTTACTATACCCTGAAAAATGGCGGCAGAAAACCGTTTCCGGAGAAATGCGCGAAAAAAACAGCGCAAAAAACGTTCATTTTCCAGAAAAATCCGAAATTCAATGCAAATGAAGCATGGATGAGTAAAAACAAATATCTGTGTCTCCATCGGAAAATCCCAGCCGTTATGCCATTCAAACCTCAGGAGACTGGCACAGGCTGTGTGTGCTCGTTGCGGAAGGCGGTCGGGGAACAGCCGAAATGCTTCCGGAAAACATTCGTGAAATAGTGCGGACACCGGAAGCCCGAAAGCGAGGCGATTTCCTTGATGCTGTATTTGTCTTCCGACAGAAATTTCACAGCCTCCTCCAGACGAATCCGGATCAGGTATTCCTTCGGCGTGATTCCGACCGCTTTGCGGAAGACCGTCTGGATGAAACGGGGAGAATACCCGACCTCGCGGGCAAGATCGCCGATGGAAAGATCATGACGGTAGTAATAATCCCGCATCTGCTGGATCATCCGGTCAATTTTCGTGCTGCTCACCAGAGAATGATTCACGGAATCGGCACGGAGATACAGCAGAGAGAGCAGAAGCCGCAATTCCTGAATATCGGCGGAATCAGCCATTCCCGCATTGTGCATGTCGCCGAGTTTTTCCAGCAGAAGCGGAAGGTAGGAGGAGGAAAAATCCCCTCGCAGGGAACCTTTGTGGAGGAAGCGGATATGATCGGCGGAAACCGTGAGGACGTGGGAGTTCACATTTTCCCCGGGAAGAAGCCGGTGATGGCACACCAGCGGAAAAACCACATCGAGACGTTCGATCCGGAACGCGGAAGCGGTCTTTCCGGATGAAGGGCTCAGGATAAAACGAAACTCATAATAGTTGTGAAGATGGATGGGATTGTCCGGCAGAACGGGGCTATCCTCCCGAAAGAATACAACCGGCAGGTCCGTCTGGCGCGTCAGCGCCGAAGCCATTGACCTGAACACTTCCGGAATCTCCATTGCGCGCCTCCTTCCATTTTTCCTGCTGATGAAAAAAATATACTGCATGTTGTGCTTTCAGACAACCCGTTTTTTCAAAAAAGCTGAAAATATTACACCTGAAACTGACTTTTTTATATTGTCTGCCTCTTGTTTCCGGGACGGGTCGAGGGTATACTTTCGATCAGGATAAAAGAAGGAAAACGCAAAATGAAACTTGTGCGCAATGAGAATGACATCCGCCTCGGAATCATCGGGATGACCGAGGGAAACGGGCACCCCTACTCCTGGAGCGCGATCTTCAACAAATACAACCGGGAGGCCATGACGGAAGAATGTCCGTTCCCGGGGATTCCGGCGTATCTGAACAAGGAGGACTACGGCACGATCGGCATTCCCGGCGCGAAAGTCACACATGTCTTCTGCGACAAACGTTCCGACGCCGAACACGTGGCAAAGCTCTCGCTGGTGGAACACGTGGTAGATGTCCCGGAGAAAATGATCGGAAAAGTGGACGCCGTCATCATCGCCACGGACATCGGGAGCGAGCACGTCCGGCGGGCGAAACCGTTCCTGGACGCGGGCATTCCCCTCTTCATCGACAAGCCGCTCTGCGACAACGCCGTGGACCTCGAATTCTTTCACAAGGCGGTCGCTTCCGGCGCCCCGCTTCTCTCTTCGAGTTCAATGCGCTACTGCAAGGAATTTCAGGCATACCAGAACGGAAAGACACGCGAATTCGGCGATCTGCGTTTTCTATCCTTTTCAATTCCGAAAAAGTGGGAGACTTACGGCATCCATGCGCTGGAAGCCGTCTATCCGATCGCGGGACCGGGATTCGAAAGCATCGTCAATACCGGTTCCGAAAAACGGAATATCGTGCATCTCAAGCACAAAAAAGGGTTCGATGTCATCATCGCCAATATTTACGACGCTGCCTATTCTCCGGCCCTGAGCATCATCGGGACCAAGGGGACTGCCCATATCGTTTCGAACGATTCCTACGGGAGTTTCCGGAATCAGATGGTCGCATTCGTGGAGTATTTGAGAACGGGAGAACGCCCTTATCCGTTTGCCGAAACGGAAGAACTGATGAGGCTCGTGATCGGTGGAATCGAAAGCCGTAGAAACGGCGGAAAGGAAATCAAAATATGAAGGTTCTCGAATCGTTTTCACTTCAGGGAAAAACCGCGTTTCTGACCGGAGGAGCCGGATTGTACGGACGCCAGCTCACGGAAGCGCTCTGTGAGGCGGGAGCAACCACCTACATTGCTTCGCGCGGGATCGAAAAGCTCAAGGAGGAAGCGGACCGGTGCGGCGCAAGGGCGCTTCCAATGGACCTCGATTCGGAAGAATCCATGCGACAGGCTGTCAAAACGGCGGTTGCGGAAACGGGACGTCTGGACATCCTCGTCAACAACGCCGTAACACGGTGCGCGTGCGGCGCATGGGACCAGCCAATGGAAGTCTTCGACCGGAGTCTCCACACCAATGCGTCGAGTCTCTTTTTCCTGACGCGTCTGGCGTCGGAAACCATGAAGAAACAGAAGAGCGGCTCGATCGTGAACATCGCCTCCTACATGGGACTCCTCGGGCCGAATCCGGGCAACTATACGGGGACAGACATGTTCGACTATGACAAGGTTTCCCCCATCTACTTCTACGAAAAAGGGGGCATGGTCAATTTCACCCGTTTCGCCGCCAGCGTGCTCGGCAAAGACGGAATCCGCGTGAACTGCATTTGTCCCGGCGGCTACTTCAACAACCAGCCGGAAGCATTTGTCCGGCAATACAGCGCCAACACGATGCTCGGGCGTCTTGCCGACGATTCCGACCTCAAGGGAATTCTGGTCTTCCTGGCCTCGGAGGCGTCCGCTTACCTTACCGGCACGGTCATCCCCGTCGATGGAGGATACACGGCGAAATGAAAACGCCCGACTGGCTTTCAGTTCTCCGGAACGAGTCCGGAGAATGCGCCGGAACCTTCCTGTTCGATGGAGGGACCGGTTGGATTTCCATGCCGGAAAACTATGATCCGTCTTCCGGAAAACTGCTGCTCCTGTTCTATGGGCACAGCGGTTCCGCGAGCTCGAACAACATCACCCATCCGGGGATTCCCTCCCAGTTCAGGGCGGAACTCCTGAAAGCAGGCTGGGCCGGCGCCGTTTCAGAAAACGGACCCGACACATGGGGAAGAGCGGAAACGACCCGCACCGCTTCTCGGATGCTGGATTTTCTGACCGGAAAATGGAACATCCCGGTGAAAATTCCGGTGATCGGCTTCTCCATGGGCGGACAGGATGCTTTTCTGTTTTCAGTCCGGGTTCCGGAACGGGTAAAAACAATCATCGACGTCTGCGGCGTCACCGATCCGCTCCGGCTGGCGCGGGAATGCTTGAAATATCCGTTCCGGCAATTGCTGACGGAAGCCTATGGAACGGCGCCGGAAGAAAATGAAACGCCCTATCTTGAAAACAGTCCTCTGCGGCATATTGAAAGGATCAAGAAGGTTCCGGTCCGGATATTCCATGGCATTCCGGATGAGATCATCGATATTGAATATTCGCGGGAATTTTTCAGGAGATTGAAAAAGGAAGGTGCGGACGTCCTGATGAAGGAAGTCCGTGAACATGGTCATTCAAACGACATTCTGGCTGTCATCGGGAAGGACATTCTGTCTATTCTCGAAGAGGGAAGGACGTGATAAAATGAAGTCTGCAAATTTTTCCAGATTAATGCTCGGGACGGTTCAGTTCGGGCTGAACTACGGAATCGCCAACACGCACGGGAAACCGTCCTTCGACATGGTGAAAGAACTCTTGAAACTCGCCTTCGACAACGGCGTCACGGCACTCGACACGGCGCCTTCCTACGGCGACAGCGAAATCGTGATCGGACAGGCCCTTGCTGAACTCGGACTTGCCGGACGCTTCCGCATCGTCACCAAAATTCCCGGGGTTCCCGATTCGGAAAATCCCCTTCCCTTCATCGAGAATTCCGTTGCAGAATCCATGAAACGCCTGCGGACGAATTTCATCGACGCCGTATTGTTTCACCGGGAACAGGATGTCATCCATCTTCCCGAGCTCAATCAACTGGTAAAAAAAGGCGTCATCGGAGGCGGAGGGGTCTCACTCGATTCCGCCGCCTTCGCCGGAAAGGCCTCCGGTGCGAACTATCTTCAGGTTCCCTGCAATGTACTTGACCACCGTTTCGATTCCCTCATGGGACAGCCCGGAAAACAAGTCTTCATCCGGAGCGTGTATCTTCAGGGAATGCTTCTCATGCCGGAAGACAAAATTTTCCCCGAATTCCGGGAATACCGCCGGACGCTGGAATCATATGGTCTGCCATTGGCGGAATTGTGCATGCGCTATCTTTTTTCCCTGCCGGGAAATCCAAGTGTGCTGACCGGAGTAGACACCTCCGACCAGTTGCGGGAAAACATCCGTCTGGCAAATCTGGGTCCGCTTCCGGAAGACCTGTTCCAAAAGGTGCGAAAAACCGTCCCGCTTCTCCCGGAAGAATGGGTGCGTCCAAGCCAGTGGAACAAGAACCGTTTTCCCGAAACGAAGAACTGACACGGGGCATAAAAAAGCCCCGGAAGGTTATTTCCGGGGCTTGAATGATCATTCGGTTTTGGCCGTATCTGCACTGTTGACAGTGGCAGTTGCGGCTGCGGCAGATTGTAACGTTGAAGTATTCGTTGTGCTGGAAACAGTACTCAGGCCGGCAAGAGCCTGGCAGCGCTTGGCGGTTTCATCGGCGGTCTCTCCAGGGACACCCGTGTAGGCGATGGTCTCGGTCGCATTGTCGATGCCGAAGAGAGAACCGAAGAAGGAGTTGCGGCGGGACTTGCTGTAGGTCGGCTGGGCCGTCTTTCCGCTGTCCATGGCGGGTGCGGTGCAGACCGAGTTGACCGCACCGCCGACGATGATATTCGGAAGCACTGTCCCGCTCGACACGCTGCCGGTCGTTTCGACCTTCATGGCATCGATTCCGCTGGCGACCGCCACCGCTTTGGTCTCCAGGGCGGCGCAGCCGGTCAGGATGATTACGAGGGTGACAGTGAGACCAATTCCGGCGGCGGCAAGACAAAGTTTTTTCGTGTTCATGCGGATACATTTCCTTTCTTTTCGGGTGCGTTGGGTTTGTTCCGGTTGCGGTTATAGGCGGCTTGCCATGCTTCTTTCGCACTGTCGCCGGAAATTGCAAGATTGGCAAGCACCATTTCACCAAGCCAGCAGGCCCGATCGCGCCGGTACTTTTTATCGATCTGCTTCAAAGTCCAGAATGGATATTCTGCCGTCATGATCATCTTGCAGTTGGCCTTCCAGCGTGCAGTAACCGTCTGAAATGTTACCTCTGTGCCGTCCGAACGATCGAAGTCCAAGTCATGGATCAGAATCACCGGTTTGAAAAGCGACATGAAATTCGTCAGGACTTCACGGCCGAATTCCGGCCACGAATCCGGCCCGGCTCCGTTGTAAATTTCAGCGATCTCTTCAATCGAGTAATTTTTCAAGACGTCGCGTCCGTCCAGCTGGTATTTCTCCGCGAGATCGCAGATTTTTTTTACTTCTGCAAGTGTGTAAGTGCCCATAGGAACTCCAATTTGTAAGTTGGGAAGTTGTTTTGAGTTCAAGATTTACCTTGCGACCCATGTGTCTGAGGCGATTTTGTAAAGTCTCGTTCCAGACCATTGGGAGATGGCCTTTGTCCCGCCGTCCGTTCCGTTCAGCGTAACGCCGCTTATCGCCGTCACCGTGCAAGCCCCGGCGCCGATATTGACGACATCGATCCAGGTTCCTGTAGGATATGCCAGGCTCGAATTCAGCGGGATCGTCAAGGTGTTTGCAGACGCATTGGAAATCGTGACCAGCTTGCCCCGGTCCGCAAGGACAAGTGTATAACTTGTGCCGGTCTGAGGGTTGACTGAAACTGTTTTTGTCAACTCTTCGAGTCCGTTCATCTGTGTCTGAACGGCGGACGTAACACCGGAAAGATATCCAAGCTCCGTCGGTGTTACGGTACTGGAGGTCAGATTCTTTGAAGCATCCAGATAAGGAACGGTCAAAGCGGTCAGCGTTGCATCCATCACCTTTTTGAATTGGACAATATTGTTTGTGACGGTCTGATCGCTGGTGCCTTCTCCCACATGAATGTTCGTGCTGCCGCTTGCTCCTGTATCCGTAACCCACGTGAGCGACGAATCCCACGGATCATGCGTCCCATCGTCAATGGCGCTTGCGTATACCATGTACATATAGTATATCTGCCATCCATTATATCCTCCAATTTGTCTATAACCGACCCAGTATGTGCCGTTGCTCGACATCCAGATTCGGCTTGATCCGGTGCCGCTTTGCAGCGTGTATGGGTTCCAATGAATATATGTGCCGGATCCGGAATAATTTCCGAGAACGTTGACTTTCGAGGGATCCGGCACCGTCACGGTTGCGCTGTCGGCATTCTTCCGGTAAAGATCGCCGATGGCAATTCCGAGGGTGGCATTGGCGCTCGTGATCCGAACCAGATCGCCGATGGCGAGAGCGGACACAGCCACACTGTTATCCAGAGTAATGGTTCCATCATCCGCGACCGTCCCGGTATAATATTGTACAGCCCTGGAAGGAATGGCTGGTTTGCCGGACAGGTCGCCATAGCTTCCGGAAGTGGCCACGGTTGCAAAAGTCGGCTTGCCGGTGACGGCAGACCACGAAAGCGAAGTGATGGACGTATTGGTCCACGCGGACCCGATCCACGCCCAGACGGTGCCCGTTTCGCCTATCAGTGCATAATCTCCGTTCGTTCCGGTGGCATGGGCCGCTTTCAGCGCGGACTCGGTCGCATAGTATCCTCGGTAGCCGGAAACGAGCCCGTCCAACTTTGTCTTGTCCGTGCCGGACATGAATCCGGCAACGGAATTCGTCGCGACAGTCGGTTTTCCGCTCAAGTCGGAATAGCTGCCCGATGTGGCTACCGTCGACAGTCCGTCCAACTTGCTCTTGTCTGCTGCGGACATCAGTCCGACAACAGAAGCGGTCGCGTTTCCAATCAGAGTTTTAAGCTCAGAAGCAGTCAGAACAGACACATTTCCGGTCGATCCGCTGACATTGCCGAGGACCGATCCGGCCGAAACCTGTGCGAGCTTGGAAAGCGAAAAAGCGTTGTTTGGCACCACAAGCGTTCCGGAAGCGGTAAACGTACCGGCAACGGAGACATTGCCCGTAAAGGCCGCACCGGTCAACATGGCCATGCCGGACGCATTCAGCACATTCGACCAGTCAAGTCTGACAGCATTCCAGCTTGTCCCGTCGACGGAGCAGTCCATCGCGTAGTTCGCGAGGTCGATCCGGAGAAGCATAAGCTGATTATTGACGCGCGCTCCTACGATTCGTTTTTCTCCGGTCAGCACGACCATGCAAAGCGCGAGCAAAAGAAAAATCGCAAACAGTTTTCTCATTTCTTATCCTTCCAGAATTTTGGTTTTGACGGCATCGATCTGTTCGGCGGTGATCCCCGCGGCGGCAATCGCGGAAGCAAAGACCGGATCGGCGAGATCGATCTCCTGGGCGTCGGCCCAGTCAGCCGCGAAGGTGGCGTTGCCGGCAAGGATGGCGTCCAGAACCGGCTCCATCTCCAGCGCACGCATCGCCCGGCGTATCTGGAGCTTTGTAAAGACGGTCTGTACCATCGTCGTGGTCGTCGAGTATTGGGCGATCTCTTCGTCTGTCATGTCGACATATCCATTGGCCGCCAGCCACTCCGGATCAAGATGCACATTGATCCGGTGGCCGTTGTTGTGCGGCGGATCGCTCAGCGTGCCATTTTCATTTATTTTTTTTCCATGCCATAATGTTTCCTCCTTATTTCCATCCGGCCGGGATGGAGGCGTAGTTTGTCAGATGGGTTGCGCTCGTGAAGGCCTGTGTAGGTATCCATGTGATGTCCGTCCTGCCCCACAGCTTTGACGCGGGAAGCGTCCCGGTCACTTTTTGTGCATAAAAAAACGCATATGAAAGTGTGATGGTCCTTCCGGGCGGCCACTCCGGGATAATGTTCGAAATGTCAGACTCAAGCTCTGTATCATTCTGAAACATTCCATAAAAATTTGAGCAGGTGGCAGGAAGCGTAAAGCCGGGAGCAATTCTTTTTATCGAACTGTTCAAGAAAGCATATAGGCAATCCGTAATTCCGTTATGAAACCGAAGCCCATTCCCCATCTTAAACTTACTGTTTAAACAATCTCTAAAAGAGCTCGCGCAGGAGGTCACTCCACTGTAAAGTTTGACCGCCTCGATGACTTTTGCGGCTGTGCTTCCGGTTCCGTGGTAAAGCCTTGTGTGCGCCCCTTTGATCTGGATCAGATAACAACCCGCGCCCGCGTAAGTGTGGGTGCAGGTGTTTGTCCCGGCGGACAATGTGCTGCTTGCGCCGTCTCCCCAGTAGACCTTGCACCCGGCAGTTGCAACGATGAAAAAAGTATGATACGCCGTCCCGCCTGAAATGTGCGCTGCGGTGATCTCGATCATGATCGCGGAGACGTCGCCGAGCGTTTGAATCGGGATCGGAGAAAACGGAGTCGGAAAAAGCATCATGACACCTTCTTTCCCGTCGCCCATATCTGTGCGGCGTCCTTGTGAATGAAGATCCAGTAAGTCCCCGCCGTGCTCATGTCGGGCGCGGAAGCGGCGTTACCGAAATCGTCGCGCCACGCGGTAATGTCTGCAGGGAGCGTTATTGTCACAGGTGTAGACGGCATGGTCAGCTTGAGCCAGATGGTGGCGTCCTTGCCGCTGACCGCTGTCCAGTTGGTTACCAGGACATCGCCGCTGTGGGCCGTGTAGTAATGCGTCTTCGGCGTCGCGGACGCTGTGATCGTGACGCCGCTCATGGTTTCACGGTCGTAGACCATGCCGTCGCGGCCGTCGTCGCCCTTGACCTTTCCGGCGCGGAGTTGCCACGTCCCAGCGGGCCAGCCCCCGGCATAACTCACCACATACCCCGCGGACGTCCATTTGCGGGAGATCGCGGCATCGCCGGTGACCGTCTTCTTTTCGGTCTCGAGCACCTGAACGACTTCGAAGTCGCAGGACTCCGCGTCCACGCCGAGAGCCGCCGCGGCAAAGGTCATGGTCTCGCCGGTCTCGGCGGTCGTCGTGAAATCGTAAGGGTCGCCCAAGTCGAAAAGCGCGGCGAGCAGGGCTTGCACCTGCGCGGCGCTGTAATACTCGGGATCGTCCGGCTGCGGAAGCGCGGCGATCGAATCGATGGAATTGAAAGTGAAGATCGTGTCCTGCACCAGCACGGACGGAGTAATCACGCCGGCAAGATACCGTTCCAGACGCAGATACGACTTGATGAAGACCGCCGTCCCGACCTTGGCGCCGAACGCGTCGGCAGTCAGGTTGACCGTCACATCGATGATTCCGGCGGCGGCGTCCACGATCGTGAAGACTGTGGAGTACGCCATCAGGGGAGTCGTGTCGTCGAAGTCGCTGTCGATCTTCAGGACAAAGGTGTCGGACGCATTCAGGACCAGCGCGCTCCCGCCGCTCAGCAGCTTGAAACGCAATGTCTCCACGGTCCCATGAAAAAGACGCGTGTGGTCCGGCTCCGGAAGAATATTCATTCCGGAGGCGTCCGAAAAGGCCCGTTGGCCGATGTCTATATAAATCATGAAAGGGTCTCCTTGCTGGCTTGCAGCCGGTTCAGGCGTTCGAGGGCGTCGGGATGGTCGGCGTAGAAATCCGCGTCGACCGCCTCGGCGAGACGCTCCCACGCGTCCTTGAGTTCGGCGTCCCGGTTGAGCTCGATCTTCTGCGCGACGTCACGCGCGAGGATCGCGGTCAGGCGGTGGTCATACATCAGATGGTCCACCGCCAGCCGGAGCTGTCCGTGGATCTGCCGGCGGTTCGCCTGGGTATATAAAAACTCGGACCAGAGCGCATGCGCCTTGTCGATGTGTTTCTTCGCGCAGACAGTGCACTGGTCGAGGGGCTTCGGCTCGACCGCCTCGATCCCCTCTTTTCCGTGACAATGACAGGCCATACCAAACTCCTTTATTCAAAGCTCATGTCGGTTTCTTTCCGGACGGTGCATACAAACTGAACGCTTTTTGTATAGGTATAATACTGTCCGGCAAACTCCTCCGTTCTGGATCCTGTCGCCGCATACTCGATCGTGCCATAAAAATACAGCCCTTTTTTCGGCACCGAAAAAGTCACAATTTGATTGGTTTGCGGGTCGATATTGAAGCGATATCCGCCGCCTCCCGAGACAGCAAAACCCACTCCGATTGTATCCATCAGCCACTTCGTGCAGTCCGACGATTTGCTGCCCTCACATTTAGCAACGGAACTTTCTTCAATAACCTCGGGTTCCCCATTAAATGATACACGATAAAAAGCAGTATGATCCGGGTCCAGTACGGAACCATACATAATGCCAATACCTTCCGTCCAGCGGGTCTCGGTATATCCTTCATAGTCCGGGAAATCGCTCGCTACATTGACCGTATAGTCGATCCTGTAGTGGACGTGCTGGTTTCCGACCCGGCACGGATCCTTCTGCGGCACTTTTTCCTTGGTCCACGGATCGACGGGAGTGATGACGATGTGATATTCCTCTTCCTCTCCATCCCCGTCGTCGACCGTGACGTCCGACGTGCTTCCGCCGTCGCCGTTGTCGTTCGGATCCGTATCGATCGTGATGGTGGTATCCGCGTCGTCGCCTCCGTCGATGACAATGACGGTGGTGGTCGAGCCGTCGTCGTTGGTCGTGGTCGAACCGCCCACCGAGCTGCTGTCTCCATCGCCGGTGGTGGCCGATCCGGATGAGCTGCTGGAACCATTATCGTCTGGCGGAGTTGTCTCGATGGTTATGACCGTTGGCGCGTCGAATCCGTTGTCGATGGTGATGGTAGTCGTGCTTGATCCGTCGCTGTTGGGAGTTGTCTCGATGGTTATGACCGTCGTGTTTGTTCCATTGTCGACGTTGATCGTGGTCGTAGTCGATCCGTCGTCGCCTCCGGTCACGTCGCCTCCGGTCACGTCGCCGCCGATCGTGCTGCCGTCGCTGCCGGTGCCGGAAACGATCTGGCGAACGATGTCGATGTCGCCGGTCGCGTCCACGGACGGATCGGTCTGGGTTCCGCTTGTAACAATTACCTGAACGTCTGTAAACAGCAGATCGGTGTTGCAGGCGGAATTCTCGCACGTGGTGTTGCCGAAGTAACAGACGCCAGCGGTGTTATTGTCGAAATCCGTCAGCGCGATTGTGCGCTCATTTTCGTTATAGGCATAGTCGCCCGCGTGCCGGAAGTAATTGTATTGCTTGTTTCCGTTGACGTCATAGAAATTGTAGATCTGGTAAAAGTCGGGCGGCTGGATCGCAACGGACGGATCCCTGTGGTCACTCCAGTGCCAGTCCGGGTCCATCCAGTCCGGGACATTATTCGCCGCGACGCCCGCCGCGTCGAGCGGGAAAGGACTGCCGCCGAGCACGGTGACATTCTCCGCGCCGAAGAGCGCCACGGGCTTATCCGTGATGTTCTGCGACCAGTGGACAAAGGTGTCGACTTCCTCATACCGCTGTGCCGTCGCGTTCCACTTTGCCACCGTTGCCGTGAACTTGAAAATATTGAAATACGCGAGCGTCAGTTTCGCTTTACGGGGAGGCCCGAAATCGCAATCGTCGGTCGAGACGATCCAGCCTTCAAGTCCTTTTTGGTATCGTATTCCGTTCGTATCGAAAAGAGGTTCTTCCGGCTTGTTTTTACAAATTACTTCCATCGTCGCGCTTACGTAATACTGCGGCCGTTCGGTTCCCAACAATCCGAGCGCGTGCTTGCGGTTCGTAAAGGTCGAGGATGCGGAAAGCGGCGTATCCGAGCGCCAGCGTCCGGTCAACCCTTCCAGTTCCGCGGCGCTGTAGTAGTGATTGTATTTGTCTTTCGTCTCCAAATATATTTGGTAGGCGTCAAGCTGTCCGGCGGCGTCATCCGGATGGGCGAGACAATAAGAATCGTAAATGGTTTTCGCGGCGGCGTCATAGTTCGGATTCACATCGTCCAGATCATACCAGACTCTTCCGTCGCGAAACTGGGACAGCGGCTTGCTGGTGCCATCCAGATAGAGATCGAAGGTCGAACCCTCATACGTGCATTGACAATGATAGACATTGCCCGCCGCGGCCGCGATCACACCCGGATAGTCCGCGTCGACGTGATGCAGCACCGAGTAATAGCACGAGGTTGTGCATTCGCCGCAGTCCCCGCACGGACACTTTCCGCAATCACGCGGATAGACCTGTCCGGATCTGATAATTGGCTGGCCCTTTGAGTTGACAAACAGCATTTTTTCTCCTCATGTTGTTGTTTCCGTGTCGCACGGGCCGAAGCACCAGAGAGCCGGAAGCCCGGACAGCTGGAGCTGCCGGCAACTCCAACCGTCCGCGGCGGAACCGAGGATCTCGGCGATCGGATATTTTGCAGTGTTGTCGTCTGTGATGCTCTCCAGCGTCGGCATGTCGGGGATCGAAGCCTCGATCGTATAGCCGACTGTATAAGTTTCCGCGTCTTTGCTGATGCCAAGACAGAGATACCCGGCCGCGACCGCGATGCCTTCCGCCGTCGGACACTCCACTTTTTTTCCATTGTAATAAGCATATCCGGCGAGCGGCGCCGTCTTGTCGTATCCGTCAAGCACGGAAAGCATAGTCACGCCCTCCGCGGACTTGACCAGCGACACTTTGAAAAAGCCGTCCAGCACCGCGCCGGAGGACGACTGCACCCCAGCCGCCGCCTGGCGCAAAGCCGAAATCATGACGCCGGAGCCGGTCCGGTTCAGCGCAATTGTGCGGCCGTCCGCGTTCAGGCGCTCCGCCCGGAGATACTGACATAGTTCGTTGACCTTAAGAAATACTGATTCCTTGCGCTGGTCTCCGCGAAGAAGCGGTGATGGAACGTCCATGTCATGTCTCCTTATCCAAGCTCATAAAGATCAAGGTCCCAGCCTTCGGCGTCGCCAGAGAGCGTGTAGGTGAGCGTCGCCTTCCAGTGCTTGCCATCCCACTGGATCGACGCCGAGTCGCACTTCCAGTTGCCGACCGTGAGCCCGAAAGTTTCGTTGGGGCTGATAATTTTATTGAGGCGGTTGGCCACATAATATCCGCACCGCGTCGGGTTCGGCTGCTTGACCGACTCCGTCACCTGATAAGTCGCCAGATCGTAACCTTCCACGCCCGGTTTTGTGGGGTCCTTGATGATCTTCCAGGTCCGCCCCAGCTTATCGGCGTCCGGGGGAATGTCCGCCATGGACTTGACCCATTTCCAACGCTGCGAGTCCTGCTTGCTGAGGATCACCGTCGAGGCGTCAAACCAGAAATCGGGCGTTAGTCCATCGTCCGTCTCGCTCTCCAGCAAACCTTTTGCAAGATAGTGATTCCAATTTGCCAGATAGTTTTCGCGCTTTTCCAACGGCATGCGCATGCAGCCGGTGGACAGTGTCGCGGATTTCTTTCCATAGGCGGAAGACGGCGGCGTCACGGTCCCGCCGTTGGATTCGTCTGCGTAAACCACTTCGCATTTCCATTCCGTCCCGGCCACCTGCGACACCTTGCCGCTGGTGACATGCCGTCCGCCGGCCGTGCTGTCAAAGACCAGCGCCTCCAGATACGCCTGCATTTCCGCCTGCGTTCCGGTCACGGTCTCCGTTGTGCTGGACCCGTTCTCGTTGCGCTCGAAAACACGTCCCTGGTGAACACTGGTTTGCATCAGTTCCTGTTCCCTTCCTTTATGCTGTTGTCCAGTTTATCCAGCCAGGTCTGGATTCCCTTCAGGGCCTCCGCCATAGACTGGGTATTGGTGCGGATCGCACGGTTGACCTCGTCCTTGTCCGGCATGACCGCGCCGGAGGAAAAGCCGCCGCGCGCCGTCAGGTCGTTCGTCTTGATCCCGAGATCGCCGAGTTGCACCGGAACCGACGCGCTCAACTGCAAGCTCAGATCGGTCAGCTGTTTCGTCCGGCTGGCTTCATCGCCGGTCAGCTTTCCGCCCTTGGTCTTTTCGGCGTCGTCGAGCGCCTTCGCATAGGCGGCCGCGCGTCCCATGCCGGCCTGTTCCATCGCGCCGTAAAGCACCGATTTCCCCTGATCCTTCATGGACTTCTGGAGATTCATCGCGTTCTGCGCTTCCTGCTGCTTCTTGAGGGCCTTTTCCTGATCGGCGTCCAGCGTCTTGCCCTGACGCTTATACTCCAGCTGGCGCTTGAGAGCGTCGGCCTTTTCATATTCGCCCGCCAGGAGCGCTTTCTGGATCTCGAGCTCCGTCTCATTCTCGGAGATGGCCTTGTCGGTATCGAGTTTCTGGGATTCCTTCTGCTGCTTAAGCAGAGCATCCTGGTCTTCCTTGCTGAGGGCCTTCCCCTGGCGTTTATACTCCAGCTGCAGCTTCAGGGCGTTGGCACGCTCAAAGTCGCCAGCCAGGAGCGCTTTCTGGATCTCAAGTTCGTCCGCGCCCTCGGAAATCCGTTTGCCGGTCTCGATCGCCTGCAGTGCTTTCTGATTGTCGAGGACCGCCTGTTTCTCCGCCTCGGTAAGGGTCAGGTTCTGCTGCTTGAGTTCATGCTGCTGCTTGAGGGCGGCGGCCTTGTCATACTCTCCGGCGGCGGTCAGCTTCGCGTAATCGACCTCATACTTGGACTGTTCCTGTATTTTTGTTTTCAGGGCGAGTTCACGGTTTTTCCGATCGTTGATTTCAGCGTCGGCCGCCAGCTTCGCGGCAGCAAGGCCGCGATCGATGTCGCCAATCTGACGGGTGAGTTCACGCTCTTTCTCGAGCGTATCGATTACTTTCTGCCAGGCGGCGGCGTCAGTCTCGCTTGTCCCCATGGCATCGCGCATTTTTGTGGCAAAATCGATTCGTTTCTCAACCGGTCTTTTTGCGACATCTTCGGAAAACATCTGTTGGGACGCCTGGTAACTTCCATATCCAACGATTTTTCCAAGCCCGTAGTTGGTGGAGATCGCAATTTTTCCTTCCTGCTCGGCCTGTTTCCTCGCCGCCGCGGCCTGCCGCGCCAGTTCCACCTTCTGCTCCTCGAGCAGCCGCTGATTCAGACGCGCCTGCGCGGCATCCAGTGCGCCGGTTTTGTTGATGACATCCGCCAGCGTCACACCCAGATTGCCATACTTCGAGTTCACTACCTCGATCAGCTTTGCCGCTTCGAGTTTTGATTCATTGCTCAAGACCTCCTGCGCGGCCAGCGCCTGGAGACGCGACATGTAGCCGCGCGCGGCATCATGCTCCTTTTGCACCGATTGAGCATGTTTTTCCGCGTCCGAGCTGAGCCTGGCCAGCTTGGCCGCGTATTCGTCCGCTGACATAATGAGCTTGTCCCAGATGGTCACGATAGTTGCGACGGCAATGCCTATTGCGGCGGTAAAAACAGCAACTGGACCAGTCACGATGGTAGACAGCAACTGGCCAAAAAGGGCCAGCTGCGGATTTGCTGTGCCAAGAGCATTGCTGAGCGCTCCGACTGCCGCCCCCGCCTTGGATATCTGCTGCACGTTGCCATGCTGTTGCTGCGGGGCAGGCTGATTCGGCTGCTGCGCGGGTTGCGGTGTTGGTGTTTGAGGCGCGGACGGCGTGGTTACATTGACAGCCACGGAGACCGTGTCGGGAAGCTCATCCAGCGCAGTTGCGAGGCTTTTTACATCATTCATCCCCTCGACTTTGGCCGTGACGGTCACCTCCTGATCCTGCACGTTGCCGGTCTGGGCCGGCTGGTCTTCCGAGGTCTTGGAAACGCCGCTGAATTCGGTGGTCACGACCACTTTTTTATCAGCAGGAATTGAGTCGATCTCCTGCTTTGCCTTCTGGATCTCCTCCGCGCCCTTGACCTCCTGCTTCACGGTCGACTTGATCTCTCCGGAGACTGCCGTTTCCATTTGACGCCGGCTCTCGCGCGTAAAAGACACGATGCGATTCAGTTCTTGTGTATAGCTTTCACCGTCGCACGTGATTTTTACGATAGTCGGCATGAGGTTTTTCCTTTTTACAAACTTACAAATTCTTCACTTACAAACTTTCAAAAACGCCTCCGCAAGTTCATCGATCCGCTTCGAGATCAATTTTTGAACATCGCTGTTCGGACGGCGCTTGATATTCCCGCCGCGGAGGTCTTCGCGCCGCTGATACTGGATGTAGTGATACAGAACCGTCGAAAGAGGCATCTCGTGCATGACCTCCTCGACCGGCGTCAGCGTCTCCCGCGCGGCGATGCCGGACAGCAGCGTCAGCCAGTCGGCGTCGTAATGCACCGGTTCCCCGCGCCCGGACGTTTCCGGCAGCATCTCGAAGGCGTGGAAGGCGGACTGCTTGACCTGATGGATTTCCCGAACCACATCCTCCGGGGAAAGCCCGGTGGCTTCCGCGTATCCGGACGCCACCGCCGGAAGGTCGGAGAAGGAAATCTCCAGCTTCCGGAGGTCCGGCGCCGCCAGCACGAAAAGAAAAATATCCGCGTCGGCGGCGGTTGCGGCCGTTCCTTCCGGAAGATCCCCGGCTACCAGCGGATTCCCGATGCCCCAGAGGAACCCCCATTTTGCGGCCGTCAAAGGCTTCACGGGCAGCGACCCGATCTTCCAGCCGCCCCGGAGCCCGATCGCGTCCAGAAGCGGCGCAAATTCGCTTTTCCGGTCGTATTTGAGTCCTTCCAGACGCTTCAGCTCCGGATCGGCGGCCAGGACGGCGGAAAATTCCTTCGTCGCCAGCCGCAGTCCTTCCTGTTCGGTCATGGGTTAACCCGCGGGAACCGGCTTCGGGGCGGAGCCGGAAATCGAACAGGTTTTCGCGCCGGTGACGCTTTCCTTGATCTGGACGTCCGTGATCTTGTAGGCGATCGAGTCGACCGTCAGAGTGGCGCCACGAGTTAGCGCGGCCATGTTTGCACCCGTCTTGACGTTTCCGTTTGCCTGCAACGTCACCTTGTCGCCGTAGGTGTCGATCTGTTCCACGGTGCCGTCCTCCTTAAGCGGCTCACTGGTGGATCCGCTTTCTCCGTAGGTGACATCCTGGAGTTCGAGCGCGGCGATCGCGCCCTTGTAGGTAACAAGTCCAAAAACCGTTGCCATAATAAGCCTTTCTTTTTGTGTTACGTTGATCCCTGTTTGGCGGTCAGGCTGAGCGCAAAGCACGCGTAAGCCTTGTCCGCGCTGGCCGCCTGCGCGCCGGATGGAAAATACATGACACCGCTGAGAGCGAGCCCCGTTGCCGGGAACAGCGCGGAGAGCGTCGACAGCGCGGTCAGTACCGATACTGCCTTGTCCTGGTCGTCAGCCCGGAACTCGTCGATCAGCACCAGAGCCAGCTGTGTCTCGCTGACCCCGCCGCTGTTCGAGTAGCCCTCGTAGACGATGACCACCGCGGGCAGCGCCGCCGAACTGATCGCGCGCACCTCGGAAAGAAACTGCTCCGAAATCTGCGCGGTCGTAATCAGAACCGTCTGAAACGACTGATCCAGCAGCGTCTTGAGATCGCCGGTTATTTCATGGGGGGCGCGCATGTTGAACCTTTCAGATTAAGTTTATGAGTTGGAAAATTGGAAAATTCGTGAGTTGTGGAATTCGTTTTCTTATAAACTTACAAATTCTCCAACTTACAAACTGTTCAAAATCCCCCCATGTTGTTGCGTCCGAAGACGGGCGGCTCGTTTTTGACCAGAGAGATGCCGCCGCTGCCGGCCGATACATTTTCGGCTGCGTCCGGCAGTCGGAACTGATCCTCACGGACCATCTCCAGATACTTGCGCACCTGGTCGACGCGCAGTTTGACCTTGTCCGCCAGACTGGATCCGGCGGCGCGGGAGTAAGCCCGCTCCTCGGCCAGTGTCAGCGTCCAGTCCTTGAGCAGCGCCAGACTGCGGTCTCCTTCGATCGGGAGGGCGTAGCGGAACGCCAGCGCACCGTCGATCTCCGCCGCGGCGGACTCCAGATCGGAATCCGCGGCGGCAGGGCCGGACTCCCCGGCGTAGATCTTACCGTAGACCGTCCCGAGCCGCTCCGACAAATCCGAAGCCGTCGCGTAGCTCATGCTCAGCCCTCGCTGGGACGAGACCGTCCGAGGAGATGCGGGAACAGCGCGGCGGCGTTGCCGTAGGCGCTGTTGCCGTAGACGACTTCGTCGCGCTGGAACACGTTTTCATCCGTTTCGGAGGTAAGGGACACCAGCGCCCCGATCTTGTTCTTCATGATCATGATCGGTTTGAGCACGGCGTCGAACTTGCCGAGATACCAGTCATTGGCGTAATCGCCGACCAGCAGCGGATGCACCACCAGCTGGCATTTTCCCTTGTGCGGGTTCAGGACTTCGTTGCCCTGGGCGTCCTTGTATTTGTCCTGGGTCAGGATGATCCGGGCGGTGTCTTCCAGCGCGGGACCCACGATCAGGTGCGTCGGACGCGAGGAGAGCGGCTTTCCGGTCGCGCCGGTGAGCGTCGACATCTGGAGATAGAAAGTTCCGAAGTTGGCGAAGTCCAGCGCCAGAGTGGCGATGTTGTTGATCGTGCCGGCATTCTTTGCGCTGCCGTATTTGCGGTTGTTGACATAAAATGCCTTGCCGTCAAACCAGGCGGCGGGATTGGCCAGCGCCTCAATGAAGAGCTCGTCCCAGAGCTGTTCCCCGGCGGCGCCCATCTGGGCGATGACCGTGCCGTAGATTCCCCAGTTGTCGGTTTCGATTTTCCGGCGGGGAATGGAGACGGACTGCTCGAAGGGCTTTTCCTTGATGGTGATTTTGTTGCTCGAGAGACTCTTGTACTGGCGGTCGCCCAGCCATTCGCGCATTCCGGCGAACTGTTCGAGGAAGGGGAATTCGATCGCGTCATGGGCGACATCGCCCTCGATCATCGCCAGATCCGCGTAAATCGGCTTGTAGGCCTCGATCCCCGCTTTGAAACGGAGATTGAACGCCGTCCGCATGCTGGTCAGATTGGTGGAATTGAGTTCCATTTGTTAACCTTTCAGGTTGAATTCGTGAATTTGTAAGTTGGGAAGTTTGTAAATGGGAGAAATCGGGAAGTCCGCACTCTCCCGCTTACAAACTGTATTCTCAGGTGGCGGAGAGCGCTCCGGAGTTGATCAGCGAGGTGCGCAGGGCGTTGAACTCGGCTCCGGTTGTGGTCTCTCCGGCCGCGGCGGCGACGGTGGCGGCCATCTTGACCTTGCCCGCGGCGGCCGTGGTGGCGGCGGCAACCGCGACGATTCCGGCGTCCTTGAGCCCCTTGGGAGTGGCATACATGGCATCATCCGTCCCGGCCGTAATGTCAGAACTGGCGGCCTTGGAGAGCGGCGTCTGATAGACGCCCTGGGCGGTGCGTCCGATCGCAACCCAGACGCCTTCCGTGTCCACGTCGAAAACGGTTCCGGCGATGACGCCGTTGGTGCCGGCGCTGAGGGAGACCGTCTGGTCATCGGCCACGTAGACCGTCTTTCCGATGTCGGCATTGGTGATGCCAGTGCCGTCGTAGGCGAAGCAGCCTTCCTCGACGGTCACGTTTTCGGTGGCGATCGCCGCATTCTGCGCGCAGCCGATCACCTTGAGCCCGGCGGCGTCCGAGGCCGCCACGGCCTTGCCGCTGGAATTGACCGCCACAAGGGCGCCGACGTAAATGGTTCCGGCCGCTTCCAGAGTCCGCCGTACCGGCACCTTCTTCAGGGTGCCTCTGTCTTGTGCGAGAGCCGTCATTTGTTACCGCCTTTCTTTTCCTTGAGATAATTTTCTTCGCTGACATGCGCCATCTGGCAGATCCTTTTTTCTTCCGCCGTCAGTGCCACGGTATCGCCGTCAGTCGGCTTGCGTTCGGGCTTGGGAAGCTGTCCGGTCGGCACGAGTTTCGGCGCATGCTGGAGATAGGCGCTCAGGGCTTTGCTGTCCTGCGTGTCGGCCCATGCGAGCATCGCGTCGGTGATCTGGCCGTTCTGCTTTCCGTCGGCGATCAGGCGCGCTTTTTCCGTTTTTTCGGCGGAGGCTTTCATCGCGAGATTTTCCTGCTGGGTGGTGTCGGCGCTGCCGGCCTTTGCAAGCACTCCTTTGAGGGCGGCCTCGATCGCGGCGCGGTCGGCATCGGCCGGGAGCTTGAGCAGATCGCGCAGCTGGGTCAGCATGACCGCGGTGTCTTCCACCGCGCAGGCGATCTTGTTCTGCTCGGGTTTGGATTTCGCGGGGTCTTCGGCTGCCAGCGCAAGCACGTCACAGCCCGGCACGAGTTTCTGCAAGGCTTTCAGGAGAGTCGGATCCATAGGATTCCCTTTCTTTTTTTCTTCGATCCGTCCCCTTGCGGCAAGACGGATCGGGTTTGTGTCATCGGCGGCTTGCGCCGCGAGTTCGTCGAGATCATTGATTGCGGGCTGATTTTCAAGCGCCACGCAGGTCACGCGGAACGGTCCTTCCTTCAGTCCCCGGAGCATCGGGGAGAAGTATTTGTAGATGCCGTCCTTCAGCAGCTTGTAGGCGGGGTCCTTCCACTGGATTTTGTCGATCCAGAGTTCCGACCCGTCCGCCGAAAGAGCGAGCTGCCCGTATCCCATCGCGGCCGCGCCGCCCGGGATCAGACGTTCCACCTCGCTTTCGGGGATCTTGTGCTGGTCCGCCAGCGCGGAAAGATAATGGCTGCTGTCGATCGGAACCTTCTCGCCCTTGCAGGTAAAGTAGTCGATCGCCTGCGTCAGACGCTCTTTCGTGATGTCCAGCGCGTCCGCGACGCCGTTCTTGACCAGGGAAAGCTTCCCGGCCTTCAGCAACCGCCACGCGATCGGCACGCCCGCCGCGTCGCGCCGGACCGAGTCAGGCGGCCCGGAGCCGAACACGGCGCCATCAAGAAAAAAGTCGTTCATGTGTAAACCTTTTGTTATTTATATCGTTTTCGGGAGATATTGTTCCGTCCACCATTTTGTTTCACGCTCGGCCAGCGCCTGGAATTCCTCGTCTTTCGGCCACCACGGACGCGCCCGCTGCGGCTTGGTCTGCCGGACCAGCACAAACAGCATTTTGAGCTTGCCTTTTTTCCCGGTTTTTTCGGCCATGAATGCACGGCCGCGCGCTCCGGCGTTTTTATCGATCACAAAAACGGGTTTCCCGGTATCGGTTTTCCACGTATGGTCCCGGGCGTTTTCCCCCTCGACGCTCTTGTCGATCGGAATCGCCAGATATCGGGCGTTTTTCGGACGGATGACGCCGCCCTCGTGGACATGCTCCGCCAGATGGTTTGTGTCGTTGGTTACGTGGTCGATCGTGACTTCCAGCCCCTCCGCCTTGACGCGCACGCCATCGGCGAGTTCCCGCCAGAAACGCCTGCCGCCCTGCTTGGCGGCGTTGTTGTAGGCAAGATCGCGGGCGGAGACCGCCAGCGTCTTGGCCACAAATTCGGGGAGACGGTTCTGGAGTTTCATCTGCTCGGCGGCGGCGAGAAAGTCACGCAGATCGACCGTGATGCCGATACGCATACGGTCTCCTTTTCGCACAAAAGTGCGCAAAAAAGCACACAGGGTGTTTCACCGGTGTGCGGAATTCAAAAGTTTTTCAGGTCAGATCAGCGGGGCGCTTCTTCTTTTTCGGAGGATTCGGGAGGAACGGGCATGCCCAGCCTTTTGCGCTCACGGATATTGCTGTCCCACAATTTGGAGATGCGTTCGTCCGAGGCTTTGCCCGCGGCTGTCTGCCGGAATGCCTGGACGCGCAACAGCGCCTTGCGTGTAGGTTTGTAGGTTTCAACTTCCATTTTCAGACCTCCATAATCGCTATGTGCATCAGCCCGTCCGGCCATCCGTCGCGTTTAATATAATCCGGCTCCCATGATTGTAAAGCCCGGAATTTGCATTTTCTGTCAAAAAGCACCTCCTTGTCCGCGTTCATGTAGGAATATTGACCGATAAAAGCTCCGTTCCGGCTCTTGACCACATGGAAGACGACCCCTGTTTTTTCCGGGTTCAGGTAGCGTTTCGCGCTGTCCATCGATGTGGAGGTCGAGTTGAACCCATTCAGAGCCCATCTGTCATTTTCCAGGTCGTTTACAAGGGATTTCAGATCCTCTTGCGTGTTCAGATTGATGACCCGGTAAACCTGTCCTCCGGTGTATTTGGGGGCTTTCTCCAGCAGGGTGGATACCTTGTCCATCTCGTCCGAGATTGGTTTCGTCATCTCAATCTGTCCGCGGCTTGCCCGGTTGAGGCTCGCCTGATCGCTCGCGGTATAACGGATCACGGGTTCCCGGTCTTCCGGCTCCATCCGACCCCAGTAATCATCCGCTTCCTCGACGATTCCCGGCTGTCTTTTGTCGACATCCTTGTACATGATCTTGAGCTGTTCCCGCCTCAAGGTTTCCGCTTCTCCGCGCGCCTTGACAATCAAGGGTGAGTCCGGCGTTTTTTTGAACTCAAAACTATCGACCTTATAATCCTCGAACGCGTCGGAGGGATCGAACCGGTAACCGCTTGTCGGCTTCCCGATATCCGCCACGGTGATCGTCCCGTTCGGCGCTTTGTCCGTATTGGTCACCCAGCAGTTGCAGCCGAATTCCCACGGGGGATAAATCTTTTGCCAGATCGGATCCGACTTGAGATAAATTTTCCCGTTCAACGCCGCATGAGCATCGCGCGGATTGCGGCCGGTATGGTATTCCCACGCCGGGAAACGCGCCTCGACCACCGGATCGCGGTCGGTCTGATACCTGCCGACCGCCACCGCCATTTTTTTGTTCTGTTCGAGAATCAGATTGACACGCGCCTTGCTGGCCAGATTCTTCACGCTCGCGGTTCCGTCGTCCTGATTGTTCGCTTTCAGCCAGTTCCGGAGTTCGCTCCGCGCATCCGCCTGGCTGATCTCGCCGCGGCTGAAACGGTCGGAGACGTCCCGGATTTTCCCGAGCACGTTTTCCTTGGCCACCTGAGCCGAAAAAAAACAGTGCGCCGCAATTTTGGGCGGCACCGTCTTCGAGATCTCGCGGGAAGTCAGCTCGGTCGTCTTGGACTGACGGTGTGCGATCCAGTCGTTGGCCTCGTCGAACGTCATTTTCCTGTTCCTCCCTTGGTTTCCGCCAGATCCCGGTAGATCAATCCTTCCTGCGCCTTCATGAGCGGTGTCAGGTCGCCGAGCTTCTTTCCGTCCGCGCAGGCCGCCAGCGCCTTTCCAAAGGCCTCATCGGACATCTCCGACTCATCCGTCAGCTCCGGCAACGCTTTCGAAAGCGGCGTCAGCCACTCGACCAGGGCGTCCGCAACGGCCCGTTCCTCACTTTTTTTTTTCGGATCGTCGGCCGCAAGCGGCGCGGCGTCCGGCGCGGTCTTGGAGGCGGCCGCTTTTTCGTCCACCTTCAGGGCATCATCCACCGCCGCGCTTTCGGCGGGTTTCAGCGTGATCGGCTGCCGGATTCCTCCGGTCGCCTCCCACGCCTTCTTGACTTCTTCCGGCATCACCGGCAACCCGAGTTCCCGGCGTGTCTGCGCCTCAATCTCCGCTGTCGGAGTCAGCGTACCGGCGCGGATCGCGATGCCGCGCGCTTCCTGTAAGGCTTTCGGATCCGCCGCCGGCGCGGTTGTTTCCGGTGGTGTCTGCAATCCAAACCCCATTCCGGGCATCTGCGATTGTTCCGGACGTGCCGTCAGCGTCAAGCCGACCTTCTTTCCGATCTGAACCGGATCAGCCTGCAAACCGCTGTTGTAGAGCGTCTGGACCATTGTCGCGAACGCGGTGATGTCTTCCGCAGGCTCCACTTGAAAATGGATTCTCGGAACCGCCGCGGCCGGACCGAAGTTGAACGTGGTCCACGGAGCCGCGATTTGCGCCCGGATCGTCGACTCGATCGCCCGGGCATCGGATTCGAGGATATCCTGCCGGACCTTCGACTGCGCCGTATCCCCCGAAAGCCCGCCGCCGTCCGAACTGCTGGCCGTCTGACCCAGCAGCAGACGGTAAATCGCTTCCCGTGTATAGTCCAGAATCTTGAGATAGATATTGTCGCTGCCGGTGTTCGCCGCCTGAAGGAGCTCCACCTCGGTCGACGCGGTGAAGACGCCGCCGCCGGACGGCCCGAAACTCTTGATCATACTTTGAACAGCGCCGCGTTCCTCGTCCCACGTCTGCTTATCGACCTTGGCCATCACAAACGGCATGCCGAAACGCTCGACAAAGCTGAATAGATCTTTGATCGGCCAGTTCTGGAACAGGTGCAGCCATGCCAGCGTCCGGATCCGCCCGGACCGCGCCGGATCGGCGTTTTTCAGCGTCCGGTGGATCACAAATTTGTTCGCCGGCAGCGGCATCCCGTTCGGGAATTCGTCCGAGATCAGAAGCGGCTCGTAACTGTCGCGCAGGGTGAAGTGCCACGGATCGACGTGCTGGAAACCGGAGATCAGACCGCCGGGCTCCCACACGATTTCCGAGACCGCGAAAGGATAGATCACGGCACCTTCAAGATTCCGTACCAGATCGTAAAAAGTATCCAGTCCGCTCAAGGAACCGCAGCCTTCCAGTTCCGTCCGGAAAGCATCCGCGGCGGCCTTGTCGTTCGGACCGCTTCCGCCGGGGAGAATCTCCCACTTGACGCCGAGCAGCGCTTCCGCGCGCTGGTCCAGCGCGGCGATGACGTCCCAGGCTGGACGAGACGGCGGACGAGTGCGGGATCGAAGGGGGCCAGGGCCGGGCCGCCGGCGCGGTGCTCTTTTCCGCGATCCTTGTCGCGGGCGGGGCTCTGATGCTGACGTTCATCGGCGGAGTCGTCGTATTCGGAAGAACTTTCGGACTGCTGCAATAAGGGGATGATCATGTCGGGACGGGATAGTTTCATAAATGACGAGCGCAGACCGCGGCCGGTCGAACCGCAGACGGTGACGCTCGAGCTGATGCTCCAGGCGATGCTGGCGATCCAGCGTATCGAGACGCTGGAGGAGCTGCGCCAGACGGTCGAAGCGGAGGTCACCGACAGCAAGACAGGGGATGTCCGGGTGCGCCGGATCCCGCTGTCCGTCCTGGCCCGTTCCATGCGCCGGATCCTGCTCGATCCCCGCCGGTTCGTCTGCGCACTCAAAAAGGCGGCGGAATCTCCGGATTGGTTTGATTCGAACTTCATTCACTTTTTTAATTGGGAGATGAGCAACAAGCAAATCGCGGCGCACCTCAAGCTCAACACCAGTTCGGTCCGGGACTATATCCAGGGCGTCGAAATCCCGACAAACTGTTATGACAGCCTCCCGCCGATCGGCGGCGAAACGATCATCTACAAGCAGCCGAATCCTCAACTTACAAATTGACCCATTTACAAATTTCAAACTGAAAGGAACTGCCATGAAGTGCGGAGAAAAATGTGAAGTCTACAGCCGGGTCTGCGGCTATTTCAGACCTGTCCAGAATTGGAATCGCGGCAAACAGCAGGAATTCGCCGATCGCAAAGTCTATACCGTCCCCGGGACGAAGAAAGGAAACTGACATCATGAAAATCACTCAAAGACAGATCGGGCGGATCGAGGCAGCCTGTTTCGGACTGAATACCCTCACGGAGTGCGCGGTCGGCAAGACCCTGATCAACACCATCCGGGAAATTGTAGACGAAATCGACAGCGACAGCGAGCTGGACGGCGATCTGAACGATCTGGAGTATTTCAGCACGGACTCCCTGGAATGGCCTTCGGTCGAGTCCATCCGCCAGTTTGCGCAGGAAATCCGCTGGGAGGAAACCGGGCTTGTTCCTGCGATCCGGCTGATCCTGGATCACTTCAACTTGACCCAAGCCGAATTCGCACGGCTGATCGGCGTGTCCCGCCGCGACCTTGAATACTCGCTGGACTGGCAGGACGGCCGGAAAGAACTCCTGTCCCGCATGACAGAGCTTTTCGGAACGGACGGCGGAGCCATCGCTTCCGAGCCCGGAAACGTTCCCGTGCCCCCGGTGTCCCAGGAAGAGCTGCGGAATGCCGCTCCTCCGTCCGCGGCTCCGAAGAAAAGAGGCCGGAGAATCAAGCGCGCGTGTCCGGCGACTCCGACCGTCCCGACACGAATGTCCGACGCGGATATCACGAGGGGACGCGCCAAGATTCTGCGTCTGATCCAGCAGCGCACGCCGTCCGACATTCCGACTCTGGTCCGCGCCTGCGTCGATGAGGGGATCACGATCGGCGATCTGGCCGCCTTGACCGGGCTCGGCTATCAGGTGCTTGCCAAATGCAGGGGCGGTCTGGTGACCGCGCCGATCGCTGATCGTTTCCAGGACCTTTTCGCTTTCCCCCGTCCATCCCGCAACAACATTTCCGAGGAGGTCTGACATGTCCATGATCGATGTCAAGAAATACCGTCTGATGACCAAAAAGGACGCCGATGAGCTGCATCATCAGATTTTCGACAACCGTGTCCGCTGGGCGCGGGCGGTCGCGCCTCTCGACGCCAAGATCGCCGAGCTTAAAGCCCGCTCGGAAGATATTGCCAATCCGTTCCGCGAGGAAGATAAAAAACTGGTCTACGAGCTCGAAATGTTCATCAGCAACAACAAGGAGCTTTTTCAGAGTCCGCGCAAGCCGAAAACCGCCTGGGGAAATTATGGCCTGCAGGGGAATCCGGAAAAGCTCATGGTCGACGATCCGAAACGGTTGAAAGAATCCCTGAGGCTTTCCGCGCGTTCGAACCTCTATCAGGAAACGTCCGAAACCAAAGTGACGACGACCTTCGAGGAATCCGAGATCCTGAAGCTGCTGCACGATGGCGTCGTGCTGCCCGGCTGCCGGATCGTGGACTCGGAGGAACCGAAAATCAACATCGACGATCGTCTCGTCGACGAAGCCGTGAAAGGCGTTGGAAAATGACATTCGAGGAGATTTATACGGGCGGGATACCCGAATCACTGGAGGAGAAGAGCGCCGTGCTCCGGCAGGTCTCCATGATCGAGCGTCGCGGGACGGTCATTTCCGCCCTGTCGCTGACGGACGCCCTGATGAGCAACTTCGCGGGCGACGCCAAAAAATGGCTCGCCTGGGCGCGGGAGACGGCGCAGCTTGAAAACGCGGAGATTTATCACCGTCTGGCGATCGGAAAAATGCTTCTGGCGGTCCGCGGCCGCGCGGTGATCTACAAAAAGCTGATCGCCCTCGGAGGCGACAAACTGCTGCCGATGACGCGCCTGGTCAAGTATTCGCCGGCCGACGACAAGAGCAGGCTGCTGGAGTCTTTCCTGTCGCAGACGGAGGCCGTCTGGAATATGACCCGGGAGGAAATCCGGGACGCCGTCGCGGACTATCTGCGACGCGTGGCCGGAATCGCGATCCCGGAAAAAGAGCAGCCCGCGCTGCCGGGATTCGACGACCTCCTCAAACAGTATGTGGACTGCCCGGAGGAAAAGATCATCGAGGCGATCCGGGACGAAACGGCGGCGATCAGCGCCCTCCAGCTGGGGGGACGTCTGATCACCGGCTTCCTGGAGTTCCAGAAGCGTCCGGAGACGCCGAAGGACACCTTGCTGCTGCTCGCCTTGAAAAAGGATTACGAGGAGACCCTGAAACAAATCAACAACCTGCTTGGAGAGACCGAAGATGAAGAACCTGGAGGAACTGCTGCAAACCCGGGTACGCTCGATTTCGGGGCCGCCTTCCTTGGCCGTCCCGCCGCCGGAACCGCCCCGGACGAGTGTGGTAACAACACTGTGCAAACCGATTCAGACAACCTTGCCGGAAGTGCTCCGGACAGCCGCGCCGACACTCAAACAGAGTGTGGTGACAATACTGATCAAACCGGTTCAGTCAACCCTGCCGGAGGAAATCCGGAAGACGGCCGCGGAACGGCTGCTGTATCTGGAATCGGTCGAGCAGGTCAAGCGGACGGCCACGGCCGGCATGACGGACCCGGAAGCGTGTCTGGCGGCGGCCGCGCTGCACCCGGAATGGTTCCCGATCCTGTCCCGTTCAGGGCACAGGGGCGGCAGCCAGCTGGACTGGAACAACTGGCGGAACTGGACGAAGAAGCTGAAGCAGGCGGAAATCCGTCTCGGGCGGCGCAATCCGACCCGGGAGGAGAAAATCGAGGCGCTGGCGGACGGATACCGTCGCGGATGGAACGATCCGCGTCCGAAGTATCCTGAATTCTACGAACAGTTCAACCGCATCTACTTTCATCCGAACTGCCAGACGGTCGCGGAATCCTATCGAAACACCGTTTCCATCCTCCGTAAAACCCGGCCGGACGCCCTGATTCCGCTCGAGCAGGATGTCCGCTACTATCTGGCGCATCTCCCGAAAGAGCTGTTCATCCGCGAGCGCGAAGGGGACGTGGCCTGGCGGAACAAGGTCTGCGACTACGCCGAACGCGACTGGTCCGCGATCGCGCCCGGAACGATGATCATCGGAGACAGCCGTCCTTTCGACACGCGTGTCCAAATCCCCGCGCCGGACGGTTCCGGCAAGCCGATTTCCGTACGCCCGACGCTGTCCGCCCTGATGGACGCCAAGAGCTGGTATTTCGTCTCCTGGATGATCACGACCGAGGCGGTCAACACGATGGACCAGATCCGGCTGCTGGCGCAATACTGCTGCGTCACCGGCGGCGTGCCCCCGGCCGAGGCCTATTTCGACAACGGACTCGACTACAACGCGCAGGGCTTCTCCACGCCCATGATCCTGGGAGACAAACCATACAGCATCTTCCAGTCGCTCGGCATCCGGCTGACCAACTCCACCCCCTACAACGGCCGGGCGAAAACGATCGAACCCAATTTCAAAAACGTCATGCAGCGCTTCGATAAGAAATTCCCCGACTACCTCGGAAGCAATCCGGCCGGACGCACGGACGGCGCTGCCTGGCATGACCGTCACCCCGAAGACCTTCCCACGCTCGACCAGTTCTGCGCGATTTTCGTTTCCTGGCTGCAGGCGTATCATCAGGATCCCAAAAACGGCGTGATCCACCAGGGAGCGTCGCCGGCCGAAGTTTGGAACTCGCGCCCGCAGACGGCCGCCCATACGCCCGAGGAACTGGTCGAGGCGTTCATGCTTCCGGAGGGCGCGCGGCAAATCGGGCGCGGCCAGTCCGTCACGATCCGCAACACCCGTTATTATACGGACGATGTCCGCTACGGCGAGAAAGTGCTGGTCAAGCGCAGTCCGTTCGGGGACGACACCATCGGCCTTTACGATCTCACCGGCGCGCGGATCGGCACGGGTGCGACGCGCGAGGCGGTCAAGGCGCTGGCCCGGGGCGATGAAGCCGAGCTGGCCAAGCTCCGCGAGCGGATCAGCCGCCAGAAGGCCATGGCGAGGAGCGTCAAGCTGCTGGCCCTCGATCTCAAGGGAGGCCGTCCGTCCGGCAGTCCGCTGGAGGAAATGCTGATCGCCGGCACCGATGTCAGGCTCGTAAGCCGCGGAACGATCCACCCGGTCAAAGGACTGTCCCACACCTACAGACGGCTTGCCCCCGCGGAGGATGTATACCCGTCCGCCCAGAAATCGGACGACGCCCCCTCGGTCCCGCTGGCCGATCTCGTTCTGCACGAAGACAGGGAAACGGCCGCGCTTGCGGAGATTCATGCGGCGATCGCCCGGAAACGTCAGCAGATTCCAACCGATTCCGAAGGACTGGAAGAGATACATAATTTCATCACCAAAAAAGGAGACAGAGACGATGAGTGAGGAAAAGGTCAACCTGAGTTATGACGCCTATAGGCGCAACCTCGAAAGCTTGCCGAATGAACAGGAAAAGGAGCGCCTCCAGTGGATTTGGGGTTATTTCTGCAACATTCTCAACAAATCCAAAGATGCGGTCGAAAAGGAACTCGGGGTTCCATGGGAGGACATCTGCGGGTATTTTACAGGCTTTTACGGCCAGCCCAAATATAAGCGCGACGATGTAATCGAGGCGATCGATGCCCTGATCCGGCGCGTCCGCAAGCAACGCCCTCTTGTCAGGACGATCGTTGCCGAGCGGATCATTCAAGCCTTGGACTACTGCCGCGACTATGCGGCAATGGTCTATATCGCGGGACCTACCGGACGCGGAAAAACCTACACCTCCGAATATTGGGCGGAGCAGAACAATCATGGACGGAGCAAGTTTTTGAGGGTTCCCTCCGACTGCACCCGGCGGACGCTGGTTCTCCTGCTTGCCCGCGCGATCGGCGTGTCCGTGCGGGGATCGACAGCGGATATCGAACTCAATATTCATAAGGCGCTGGGACCGCGCAATGTGCTGATCATCGATGAGGCAGGCCATCTCCTCAGTAAGAGCGGGCGTCCGGGCGGCGCGATCGAGCTGCTGCGCGACCTGCACGACATCACCAAATGCGGCGTCGCCCTGATCTTTACGGACGTGTATCTGCAAGAGATTAAGAGGGGGAAAAACGCGGACTACTTTGAACAATTTTTAGGGCGTCTTGAATTTCCGGTCGAGATCCCGAAGGTTCCGCGCAGGGATGAAGTTCGGCAGGTGCTGTCCTCCTTCTTCGGCGACACCTTGGACGAGGAGCTGGTTTCCTTTGCATACGCCCAGGCAACCGGCCGGGACGGCAAGCTCCGGACTCTTTTCAAAGACCTTTACCGCGCCGAGGAATTCGCCAGGGAAAAAGGGCGTCCGGTTACAAAAGCCGACCTCCAGCTTTTTGTCAAGTGGCGCAAGTCTGGCGGTGCCTGGCCGGAGGATAAATAAGGAGGGTAAGGCAATGACCTACTCGGCGATGATCCGGAAGAGCCACAAAAACGGGAAGTGGATGTATTTCCTCTCCCGCGACGGTCGAACCTGTTTCATTGCCGACGCCTCTTATCTCAGCCGGGAGTCCGCGATCGGCGCGGCCCGGCGCAAAACCCAGGAGCTGGCCAACAAGGTTTCATTGCCGGTCCTGGCCGGCAACATCAAATTTCAAGTTTCAAAATAAGGGGGCACCATGGCTTGCGGAAATTTTAGGGGGGGGGAATGGCGCAAGGTGAACTTTTTGAACTCGCGCGCGACAGCCGGCGGCTGACCCGGAAAGAGCGGACGGCCCTGTATCGCCTAGCTCGCTGGTATCTCAAAAACGACTGTCCCGCGCCGCGAACATACGACGAACTTATGACACTGCAATCGGTCGTATCGAAACTCAAACCGACAAGGAGAAAAAGAACATGAAAATACATTCATTCGGTTTATCGCGTCTTTGGCCAATACCATTCATTCCTGATTTTTTCAGTTATGAACCATATTGTCCGCGTTTCACCCACCACAAACACCGCCCTACAAAACATAAGGTCAAAAACAAAATCCGCGCAAGAAAGGTAAGGTATGGCAGAAAATGAGCGACAACATCAACCACCCGGCACACTATTCCGGAATCGACGTTACGATCGAGTGCATCGATCTGACCAGGCATTTAAACTTCCAGTTGGGCAACGCCGTAAAATACTTATGGAGAGCGGGCCGCAAGGGCGACAAGTCCAAGGAGATCGAGGATCTCAAAAAGGCGATCTGGTATCTTCGGGATTATAATACACGGCCTGTTGAATTTAACCGTGCCCCGGCACAAGCGGTGCTTGCTCTTTTAACGTCTAAAGACAATAAATATGAGTATGCCGTCATACGCCTTATCGTAAACGGTTATATCGACAACGCGATTTGCGCGATCGATCGGAGGATCACGTGCAACTCTCCATCGTGACGCGTTTTCAGTATTCAAAAGCTGAGCTGGAGGCAATCATCCGCGCCGCCCGTGGCGACCGGACGTCTCTCGATTCCTGGCTCAATGCCTGCCGGGACGCCGCCCGGGAGATCAACCATAATGTCCGCTTTGACCTCGACAAGACATCCGACATGACCGACAACGAAATCACCGCAATTTTCATGTAACCAAAGGAGTAAGATTATGATCAGCAGTATTATTCTTCAGGTATGGGGCTGGACACTTATTATCGCACAAATCGTCCTTCTGACGATGCAGATGACCGGTTACATTTCCTGGCCGGTCTGGAAGTATCTTGCCCCCGGCATCTTGTTCGTTTACAATATTGTGTTCGGCGCTTCGTGTATTTGTTGTAATGCCGCAAAGGAAAAAGAGAAGGGGAAACCAAAATGAAAGTTTTGACCGTAAAACAGCCATGGGCGTGGCTGATCGTTTCCGGACTGAAGGATGTCGAGAACCGCTCCTGGTTCACAAATTATAAAGGTCCGCTCCTGATTCATGCGTCGAAGACGTGGGATCCGTTCGCCTTGACGGGATTGCATGAGCTTGGACTGCTTCAGGCATCCGACGAGGTGCGCCGACATTTCATGTTATTCGCGGGAAAGGCCGATGCCCGACGCCCAAACGAGTTCGGCGCGATCGTCGGACGCGTAAATCTCGAGGGCTGTCACCATTTTTCGGTTCCCAGACCGAGCCGCTGGGCAGAGCCGGGGTGCTGGCACTGGTACCTCCGCGACGCGGAACAGTTTGCGTGGCCGCTCTTTCCTGTCAAGGGCCATCAGGGATTATGGGAGCATGAACTGTGAGCATCAAGGCCATCCATGCGATCAAGGGGCATCTGGGCTTGTCTGATCCGGACTATCGCGCCCTGCTGATGCGCGTGGCCGGCGTCAGCAGCTCCAAACTTCTTACAGCGGCGCAGGACCGCGCCGTGATGGACGAGCTGAAAGCTATGGAGCCCGTACGTGCGAAGCGGCCGAAGACCGCCGCGGAGCGCAAAATCTGGGCGCTCTGGCTGGGCACGGACTCCGAGCCGGGATTGAGCCGGTTCCTCCCGGAGGAAAAGCGCACGGCCGCGTATCTGGCCGGGTTCGTCGACCAGTTCGGGAAGGTTCGCTGGTTCGGACAGAATGTCCGGTTTGATGAGTTCACGCCGGGCGAAGCAAAAAAAGCGATCGAGGCGCTGAAAGATCGCATCGCAAAAGAGCGGAACCGACTGAATGAAGTCCCGTTTTAACAGGGAAAGGAGCTAAGATTATGGGCAAGACCTAGAGCTTTTGCAGGAAAGAAAGGGAGCGGGAGAAACCCGGCTTTACAACAGCCGGATCTCCCCGGGCCCGGTGGTTGCGACACCAGAACCGTTCCGCTCGTGAGGCACGAGGTAATATAGACGGAACGGATGGTTTGCGCAATCCCCGGGCCTTTTTTATTTTAAACGTTTTTCGAAAGGATTGCATTATGGATTCAAAAAAGATGATTCGGGCTCCTTTCCCGTGGTTCGGAGGCAAGGGCGCACCCAAGATCAAGTCCGCGATTTTAGAGGCGTTGCCGCCCCACCAGCGCTATCTGGAGCCCTTCGGCGGCGGTGCGTCGATCCTGATATCCAAGCCGCCGGCCGAGGTCGAGGTGTATAACGACGTCAACCGCGGCATGGTCAGCTTCTTCCGGGTGGTCGCCAGCCGCGAATACTTCGGCCCGTTTATGGCCCGTGTCCGGGAAATGCCCTACAGCCGCGAGCTCTACGAGGAGTGTCTCCGCACGTGGCCCGCGATCCACGATCCGATCGAACAGGCCGCCCGGTGGTATTTCGTTGTGCAGCAGAGTTTCGGGGGCATCTTCGGCGGCAGCTGGGGCACCGCCGTCAACACCAGCTCCGGAGGCATGGCGGAGACCACCGCACGCTGGCGAAGCAGCTTTGACAACCTTCCCCGGGTGCACGATCGGATGCAGCGCGTCCAGATCGAGTGCTGCGACTGGCGCGATGTCCTGCGCCGGTTCTCCGGTCCCGGCTGGCTGGCCTACTGCGACCCGCCCTATGTGGCAGGGAGCCGCAAAGCCGGAGGTTACGAGCATGAACTCAAGGACAGTGACCACGAGGCGCTGATCCGCGCGCTGCTGTCCTACGACGGGGCTGTGGTCCTGAGCGGCTATAACAGCCCTCTGTATGCGCCTCTGGCCGCCGCCGGCTGGGACAAGCTGGAGGTGGAGGTCACCTGTTCCGCCGCCGGGAGAACGCGCATAAGCGGCCTTCAGGGCGCGGGGAAGGTCAAGGAGAAACAGCGCCGGACCGAATGTCTCTGGCGAAACCCGGAAGCCATGCGGCGGATCGCCGGAAAGGAGCGCCATGTATGAGCTGGAGTTGTTTGCCGGAGCTGGAGGAGGCATTCTCGGAAAAAACCTTCTCGGTTTTAGAACGGTCGGAGCCGTCGAGATCGAACCTTACTGCCGGAGGGTTCTCCTCCAGAGACAGAGGGACGACTGCTGTCCCATGTTCCCGATCTGGGACGACGTCCGGAGCTTCCGGATCGACAACCCGGAATGCCGGGAATACATCGGATGGCTGCGGACCGTCGCCGGCGATCTCGTCGTCAGCGGAGGCTTTCCTTGCCAGGATATCAGCTCGTGCGGCACTGGTAAGGGCATCGCCGGGGAAAAGTCCGGATTGTGGCGGGAAATGGCGCGCATTGTCGGCGAGATACGACCGGCGTTCGCATTCGTGGAAAATAGCCCGCTCCTCACCGGTCGCGGACTCGAGGAAGTCTTATCTTCGCTGGCCGAAATGGGGTATGATGCGAAATGGTGTGTGCTGGGCGCTGGACACCTCAACTACCCCATTAAACGAGACCGCCTATGGATACTGGGGCGGCGTCATCCGGACGATGGCGAAGGACATGTGTCCCGGCTGCCGGAAGGAGCCGATCGTCAACACCAGGTTTGGAGCGAGGAAAAACTCGCTGGTCTGCAAAGTGCTGACCGCGACCGGCTGCTGGCCGACGGTTTGCTGTGTCGAACTCCTGATGGGGTGGCCGATCGGATGGAGCGCATCGGCGCCCTTGGCAACGGACAGGTTCCGGCGGTGGCGGCGCTCGCATGGGAAGTGCTGAGCGGTTCCTTCCGGTGACCGCACTAATCCTCCGGCGTGACACCCGGGGGATTTTTTATGCCGTCATGCGGATGGTTGTATCGCGCGTGTCGCGCATGCGTGAGCAATCGGAATACCCGAGATCAGACGGTTTTCGGAATGGTTGTATCGCGCGTGTCGCGCATGCGTGAGCACACACCGCCGGATGCTTCACATTTGCGCCGTCGCACACCGGATTTGCCGCGCGTCTGCGTAAACTGCGCGCCGGTCTGCTTCGCCTCATCCCGGGCTCTCCCGTCTGCTCATACCTTTTCTTTCTTTATAACTAATATATCTCATCTTCAAAAAAAAATGATTTTTTCTTCCTTTCCCCCCTTGACAAATCATAATACCTGATGATACTTGTAAGAAGAACAAAAAGAAAATCAGGCAGAAAAATCATGATTCAGCTGACGAAACAGGAACAGGTCTACCGGACGTTGAAAGAACGGATCGAAAAACAGATCTATGCGCCGGGCTCCTGTCTGCCGAAAGAGGTCGAGCTGGCAGTGGAACTGGGGATTTCACGGCAGACGCTCCGGCCCGCGCTGGAACAGCTCGCCATGGAAAGCCGAATCGAACGCGTCAAGGGCAAGGGTACTTTCATCCGCGGCGAAAAGACGGAAACCCGGACAAAAATTCTTTTGATTCTGAACAGTCTGGAGCATATTTCCAACCCGTATCTTTATCTGATGCCGTGGGTTCAGCTGTCCGCGGAAAACCGGAACATCAACCTTGAATCCTGTTCCCAGGAGTCGCTCCTGTCGCGTCCGGGGAATGAAATTGTCCGGAAAATTGCCAACGATGGCTTTCAGGGAATACTCTGGTTCGGAAGCAACTTCAACGGACGCGAACCTCTGCTTGAAACCATCCGGAAAACCGGCCTGCCCGTAGTCCTGCCGCATGCGGGCCGGGAGGACCAGCAGATTACCGGTTTCTCATGCATGGGGACAGACTATCACAGGGTCCTGGAGGACGGCCTGCGCTATCTTGCGGCGCAAGGTCATCACCGGGTCGCCCACATCTCGGAAAAAACGATGCGCGGAATTACGCGAGAAGAATATTTCCAGTGCGTGCGCTCCATCGGACTGGATTCCGATACGCGGCTGTTATATCTCACGGATAATGCCCTCGACAAACAGCAGATTCTGACGGGAATCGAAACATTGACCAGCCTTCAGAAAACGCCTCCGACGGCGCTGTTCTGTTTCTCCGATTTCTATGCGCTTCAGGCGTATGAATATTTCGCGGAAAAGAAGATCCGGATTCCGGACGATGTGGCCGTGCTTTCGATCGGCGGCCAGCTCGGATGCGACTTCCTGAAACCGTCGCTCTCCGCCATCGATTTCGGAAGCCGCGAAATCGGCCGGTCTGCCGTTCAATTACTGATGGAGCTGATTCACGAAAAACGCCTGAACCGGGATTACATTGTGACGCCTCACCATATCACGGAACGGGAAAGCACAAAGAGAATGATATATCAAGTCAACCAGCAGAAAGGGAAAACATCATGAATCCCCGGAAGACAAATTTCACATTGATCGAACTTCTCGTTGTCGTTGCAATCATCGCGATTCTGGCCGGAATGCTTCTCCCCGCCTTAAACAAGGCAAGACGTTCCGCGCAGAAAGTTTCCTGCATGAACAATCTTTCCAGCATCGGGAAAGCGATCAATCTCTACATCGACGACAATAAGGGGTATATCTCCGCTTACTACAACAACGGCACCGGGCTGGGCAGCGGCGGTTCCTGGGGAAGCGGCGCCAACAAGCCCTTCCTTTCGGCGGACCCCGGATACGGCTTGACGGATTATCTCAACATCAGGGACGGCATGTATGTCGGATGGCTCTACAAGGGAAGCAGCGGAAAGATCAGTTCTTCCAAGTTCGCCTGTCCGACCAACGAAGACCAGCCGACCTCGGCCAGAAATCCCCTCTACACGCTGGGATACAATCTTTTCGTCTCGTCATATTCCTCCCTGAAGGCGGCGACCTTCGCAAAACCCACACAACTGTTCCTTATCGGGGACCGGAGCACCCAGCACGCCGATCTGGACTATCATCTCCGTCCGAAAGGGCCGGCCACCGCCGAAACCAGCCAGTATCTGACATGGCGGCACAACCGGACCACCAACTTTGTCTGTCTTGGCGGCAACGTGGAAAACCTGACGTACGGGAATCCAAGGATCTTCGGAGAAAATGTGGACTGGAAAGGTTGCCAGAACGCACCGTCCTGGCACGCCGGCAAGGGAAACTGCGGAATCTCCAGCTGTCAATAATGAATCAAAAGAATAGGATGAAAGGACTCAGAAATGTACGGTAAAAGATTTTCATTCCCTCTATGGGCAGCCCTGTTTGCGTTCTCCAGTCTTCAGGCGGAGGAATTCGACAAGGGCGGAGTCACTTTCCCGATGGAAAAGATTTCCGCGGAACGTTTCGGCAAAGCCTCCGGGAAAGAAGTGAATCTCCTGAAAAATGCGGATTTGTCGGCTCCCCTGGTACGGAAGGCATCGGAAGGCTGGGCCGCCAGTGTCTGGATTTTTCATAAGGAGAACCGTGAAAAATTCGAAAAAGAGGCGCCGAAACTCGCCTCCGCGAAAATCGTCGATACGGAATCGGGCAAGTATCTCGAGTTGAACCGGCCGGAAAAACTGGAAGAGCTGATGGGCAAAGCCAGTCCTTTTTTCACCAACTCATTTGAACAGATCGTCCCGCTGCCGGATGAAAACGGAGGGATGTACCGTCTGAGTTTCGAATGCCGCAACCGCCTGCTCGGGAAAAACGCTTTCCATCAGACGGTTCTGCTGAATTATTTCGACGGGAGCGATCCGCGTCCCGGACGCGGAAAACGGACACGGGACTATACCCACCATCCCATCGATTCCGTCCCTGAATGGCACCTTTTCAGCAAGGAGTTTTCCGTTCCCCCGAAAACCCGCGATCTGTCCGTGGTGATCCGAGCGGACGGATGCGGCGTCCTTCAGGTGAAAAATCTGAAGCTTGCGAGACTGGATGCCGCGCCGATGCCTCTCACGGTCGAACTGACTCCGGGAAAACTGCTGGACAACACGTTCGTTCTGGCCTCGGGCGAACCGGGAGTGATCGCCTTCAAATTCCGGAACAATCTCCCGCCGGGCACACTGAAATATGGAAAAGTCATGATGAATCTGGAACTTCCCGCCGCCATCTCCGTGGAAGACACCAATGCTTTTTCCAGCGGAGAGATCAAAAGTTCCGATCTGAATGTAAATGGAGAAAAATGGAAACGCTGGGAACTCGAGGTTGCCCCCGCCCTGATCGGCACACTCCGGAATTCCCGGGACTTCAACGGCTGGAATATCGCCTGTGCGATGATCTCCGGAAAAGCCCCCGAGGAAAGCGTCTGGAACTGCCGGTATTTTCTGACCGAACAGGGGAAACCGGTCAGTGCCGAAGAAACCTTCACCCTGAAAATGGCGCCGCCATTCACTCCGGTCACGGCTCCGAAACAGTTTTATGCCGGATTCAGTTCCGTCTCCGGAGACCTCAAGTTCCGGAAATCCGAAACGGAAAAGCGTTTTGCGGAATTTGTCGGGAAAACCGGCACGACGCTGGTCACAGCCGGAATCACCCCGGCGTTTGCCAAGAAACTGTATGAAAACGGGGTCCGTCTGGTCACATCCGAATCCTATGGCTTCGCGAACGGCTACCGCATCGGCATGACGGACGAAAAGCAGAAGCCGGATGAATCCAGATATCTGGATGTGAACGGGAAAACGGTGATGAACGGAAGCACTCCCGCCACCTGTCCCGTAGCAATTTACAATCGGACGTCCTACTACAAAGATGTGGTTCTGCCGCTCCTCAAGGCCGCGCTCGAAGGCCGCGACGGGCTTCAGCCGAACTGGGAGCCGTATTCCTTCGTCAACAAGGGCTGTTTCTGCGACCGCTGCCGCGACGAATTCGCAAAATTCGCAAAGCTCTCCCCCGAAAAAGCAAAGGAAATCTGGCCGAAACAGCTTCAGGTGGGCTATCCTTACCGTGATACGGCGATCCGTTTCCGCGCATACCAGCATGCCCGTCTCATCAAGACGCTTCAGGAGGACGCCGTCGCAATGGGCGCAAACAAGGTCGGCTTCTGCCCGGAGGTCGGAACCGATCAGATCATTCGGTATCCGAATTCGTTTCAGGAACAATGGGAATTCACGCCTTACGAGTATGCGGACAGCCTGAAATGGCTGAACGTCTGGGGACCCTACAACTGGTTCCTCGCCGACCAGCCTTATGCCTATGTCAAGGGGGCCAACCTGCCGACATGGGAACTCTCGCGGCGGGTCGTCCGGGACTATCGCGACCATTTCAAAGACCCGGCGAAACGCGCAAAACTCATGGCGATGCCGCACGGAAGCCAGTGCAATATGCTTGCGCTCGGCCAGCCGGAAGGCATGTCCATGGACCAGCTCAGTTCTTTTCTGGCCGGGTATGACGCATCGATCCTTTACTTCTTTCCGCGCGGTTACGACCATCGTTTCTGGAAGGCGCTGGCGGACAGCACCGCGTTGATCGCGGACAACGAGGATCTCGTCATGAACGGACAAAAGAAGGAAGGTGTCACGGCGACGCCGCGGAGCCCCTTCCCCGCACCGGTCGAAAATATCGAACCCAGATATCTGCCGGATGTCCGGACAACCGATCTCCTTCAGGTCGCCGCCTTTGAAAAAGACGGACGCCTCCTCGTCGCGGTTGGAAACTTCTGGGAAAAAGGCGACGTCGTGTTCTCGCTCCAGGTTCCGGGACTGGATGTCAACCGGAAATATTGTGTTGTTGAAAAAGCGTTCAGCCGCCAGTTCGTTCCGGAAAAGGGACAGTCCTTCACAGGAAAAGCGCTTGCCGACGGCATTCTGCTTCATGCTGGAGCCATGCGATGGGCCTTCTTTGAAATCGTTCCCGCCGGGAACCGCCCGGAACGCTCCGTCACGGCCGACGATCTGCGGAAGGAACTGGACCGCTGCCGGAAGAACAACGAAGCCGCCGCAAAAACCGAGGCCGAACGCGACCGCGCACTCCGCGCCGAAAACGATGTGGGCGAATTCAAGAAACAGAGTGAAGGTCCCCTCTCCTGCGAACCGGTCCTCAAAGACGGCAGACCGATGCTGAAGGTGACCTCCGGCAAAAATGTCCTGCTCCTGAATCCACGCGGCATGGCGCTGGATTCCTGGAGCGTAGATGAAACCGAACGCGTCTGTCCCGACTACGGACTCTCCGCATTCTGGACCCCCGGGAACAACGGCATGGTTGCAAACGCCAATTACCGCCTGACGAATCAGACGATTTCCGCGTCGGGATTGATCGTATGCGGCGAATTCATGACAACCGTCCGCAATTATCCGCAGCTCGCCGGATTGAAGATTGTGAAAACCGTCACGGTATCCTCCGACCTCCGGCGGGTCGTTCTCGAGGTAAAACTGTCCAATACCCTCGCCACGGCCATGAATGATGTCGGCTACCGCTGGAATCTGATCCCCGCCGAATGGAGCAACAAGAACGGAGGCGGAATAGAGTGCGGAGGACAGAAATTTCGGCGTCCCGGAGCCAATTCCCTGATGATTCTGCAATGCGATCCCGCGTCCGAAAAGACTATGCGTAAATTGTTTGCGGTCAAAAGCACTTCACTGAAGATTCCGGGCGGCCCCATCCGTTTCACGATTCCGGGCAAGGCTTCACTGGAAGCCGCATTCCGGCCCGCGGACCGGCTGGCCGGAATCGCGATCTGGGACACCCCCGGCATGATCTCGGCCACGTTCGAGCCGTTCTATGCGCCCGTCCTGATCGCTCCGGGAGCCGGCGTCACTTTCTGCGCCGACTTCAAAATTCCCTGATTCTCCCAAGATACGGGACATCCTCTCCGGGTGTCCCATTTTTTCTTTCCGGAGCTTCCCATTTCCGCCATCCATTCGACTTCATTGTCCGTATTTCCGGAACTCCGCTCCTGTCAACGGAATCCGGTTCCGCATTGCGGCAATGACATTCATTTGACCGTTGTCCATTGTCCGGACGGTGAAAAATAAAGAAAAAAAGAGCTTTCGGGCTTGCGCTTTGACCAAAAACGTGGTATATGGTACCCCAGGGTCCCGGAGAGGGAAAAACGGGAGGCTGCCGCCCTGTGAAGACTAGAAAATCCATGTTCAACCTGATTGAGATCACCATGGCCATCGCCGTGGTGGGGATCGGTATTGCCGCAATCATGGCCCTCTTCCCCCCCGCAATCGAGGCCAACCGCATAGCAAACACGGAGAATTTCATCGGCGGAATCGTGGAAACATTGCAATCCTTCACTGAAAATTATGTCAGGCAGAATTGGTCGAAGATCACTGATTTCCCGGATACGGAAAAAACACCGACAAAAGAAACCGCTTTCCCCCCGACATGGACGGCTGTAACCGGTTTCCCCGGTCTTTATGAGGTTGATAAATCAAACGGAATTTACGGTATCAAGTCCGATGACAACACCATCTGCATGCATCTGAGAATCTGGCGCGGCGCACATCCGGATATTGCCAATACGACTTTAGCCACCAGTTCTAATTCCGCAAAACTCTTCATCGAACTGAGCTGGCCTGTCATATTGCCGCATGCCGACCGGGAAAAGCGGTTCTATGTATTCGAGCTTTATGAAGGGAACTGATCAACATGAACTCGAAAACTGACTTCACGGCAGTAACGAAGAAAAAGATCTCCTTCTTCACACTTTTGGAAGTATTGATCTCCATGGGAGTTTTTGCCATCCTGATGCTTGCACTGATGCAGTTTTTTGTCTCTGCCCAGGCGGTGGTGGAAAGAACCGGAAGCAAAGCGGAATTCTATGACAATTCCCGGATCGCCATGGATTTGCTGGCCAATGATCTCATCTGTGTTTTTTATAAGCCTGAATACGATGGAAACCTATACACTTTCATGTATTATGATACATCGGACAAAACAAAAATCAAATTTGCGGCGACTCGTCCGGATGGTCTGGCTGAAGTCTATTATTCCTGGGATTCAGCCAATTTGAAGTTGAAACTCACAACCCTGAAAGAATCTGTGGATTTTTCCACATATTCCACAGCATGGGTAACCAGACCCAATTCATCCTCTCCCCATGCATGGGTTTCTTCTCTGGATTCCGCACCAGCCGCAAAGACGGTCGAAATAGCCGACAATGTGGTAAAATTCAGCATCGTCCTGAAAAAAAATTCATCTTCATCGGGCGACTCGGTGCCGGCCGCTGATCTGAAGATTCCAATTCTGGCAGAGATAAATTTGGCAGTCATCAGCGACGACGCCAGAAAAAAATTAGAGACAATGGGCATAAACACCAACGCCCTGTCGGCAAAGTACAGTGACGACAGCAGCCTTACCGACGCACAGAAAGACATCCTTAAAGCCGGCACTCAGGAATTCAAGCGGATCATCCTGATTGAACGCGGACAATGATGAAATCGCGGAGCCGAACAATGAAAAAAATACATCCAGGCAAGTCAAAAAAACAACGCGGAGTCGCTCTGGTCTTTACGCTGGGAATCCTTGGACTTCTGACCGTGGTCGCCCTCGGGTTCGCATCAACCGCGCTCATCAACCGGAAGGTGGCGGAGAACTGCGGAAATATATCCTATGCCCAGTCCATCGCCCAGTCCATCGCCCTGTCAAAAATCATTTTCGCATTCCGGAACGCGGCTCAGTTGGACCAGCTCTATTCTTATGATACGACCAGCACGGCGAAAGATTTCCTTTGGACGCTGGATACTTCACTGAATGACACCGCCCTTTTCACTTATTCCCCCAGCGACACGACCAATCCCATGAATAAGTCCAGCTGGCAGTATGTCAAAGATCCCAACGGAAAAATTCTCGGTCGTTACGCCTATGTGGTGATCCCGGACAAAGGGAGACTGGACCCCTCCGTCAATGTTGCCAGCGGAACCACGATTAACGGAGCATCCGAGATACAGATCGGCATCAACAATACCACCTGGTCCAATTTGCTGAACGCGGCGGTAAGCGCTTCGCCGAATTATCGCTGGACCACCTTCTGGGATGTCTTCAACAAATTGAACACCGACATTACTTCCGCCCAGAAAAAAACCTTCTTCTCCGATGGAGTCAATGTCGGTCAGGTCAAATACCCGGAAGCCTACTGGGTGGATAACACGTCTTCTCCGAATGATAAAAAAGACTCCGGCGAACTTTACCGGCGTTTCAACTTGAACCGTTCCGACTGGGAGACCCTCACCGTGGCCGATCTGATCGGGTCGGACAACACGGCATTCTCCTCCGCGGACACGGTGGATGCCATGAAGGGGATTCCCTGGCTGAAAAACTGGTCTTATGCTTCGACCCTCAGTACGGATTGGACAGCAGACCGCATGAAAAAACAGATTGCCGCCAACATTATTCAATACAACCGTGCCGCCACCTCCTCCACCGTAACCGACCTTGCCGACTCGGCAGACTGGACAACCACGGCTCCCGCCTATGCCGGCGTCGGCAAACACCCCATGCTGAATGAAATAGGATTCAAACTCAACACTCAGGCGACGTTGTCGGCTGCCCCCTATCCTGACGCGGCCTCTCCAACCGCCTTCGACTATACGCTGACCTATGTGTTCAATGTCAGTTTCGGCACAGAACTGATCGACATGTTCCAGACTCTTTCCGCTGCCACGGACCGGAAAACTTCCGAGATCACCCTTCCGAGCTGGGCGATCAATGCCACACACACTTGGCTTTCCGGAACCTCTCCGCAGACGTTCAACAGTCATGGACAATTCCTGGGAGCCGTCATAGACCAATCGTTCAATTCCTCCTCGGAGGGAACTGTGGGAAAAGTGCAGACCATCGATGGCTCCGTATGGTGGAATACATCCTATACCCCCTCCACTAGTTTCTGGCAAGACTACAATGTCACAAAAACCTTTTCTTTCCGGATTAACTCTTCCACAAATTTTTCCTCGCAAATCGAACCTCTGCTGAAAATCAAAAACATTTCCGTTACCCCCGGCAACGCCGTTCTGAAATACGATTCCGTACAGCGCGACTTCGCCACCCTGCCGAGTTCCTCCACCGATACAACGGAATACGACGCAAAGGTGGAAAGAACCTTTACTTTCGCGCTGGAAGCTAACGATCCGCGCGTAAACCATTATGGATCCGACTGGAAAAACCTCCCTCTTTCCGGAGGCACTGCCGGAGCATTGCAGGCAACCACCACGGAAGCAACCAATTACGGCGGGTCGATCGGCATCTGTAATACTCTCACCGGCATCAATGCCTCAGACAGGGACAAAGGAACCACAACAGATCCGGGATATGGAATCAGTAATAAGCGAATTGCCTCCGCATTCATCCGGAACGGAACCATGCAGTCCGTATGGGAACTCGGGTGCATCTCCCGAGCGGAAGCTTGGCGAACACTGAACTTCACCCGCACCAACAACGCGGCCACCCCGGACTATACGTATGCAAAAGGCGACGGCAAAATTCTGGATCAGGTGAAACTCACAGATTCTTCCCGTCCGGAGGGTCCGAACTTCAAATATGGAAAGGTGAATGCCAACTCGGACGTCACCCCTGTTTTCAGGGCTTTGGTGGATGACACTCGCTTCCCATGGTACAACAGCGATTTTGAAACCAGCAACTCTTCCCAGACAACTCTTCTGAATGTGACAACTGGGGCCAATCTGAATACGACTTCCACCCCGATTGTCTCCGCAACCTATCCGCATGCAAGCACCTGTGAATGTCTTGCGTGTAAGATTCAGCTAAGGTCCAGAATTCTGCCGTTTTACAACCGTTCCGATCTTCTGGTGGACGCCACCGATGTAGCCAATCTGCCGGGATATTCTTCCTTGACGGCTACTCAGAAGAGCGATTTGGCAACCATTCAAGGCGAAATCAGGACACGGATGTTGTCACCGTTGTATTATCCGGCAGCCTCTCCCCCGTCCGGAACCAATTCCACCACCAAGGCGGCGCAGGAGCAGCTCCTTGGAAAACTCATGCCGCTTTTGAGGACTGAAGCGTCGGACATGGTCTATGTGGTCGTAGCAGCACAGACTATCCGCGACATCGGCGGTACCAAGGCTTTTGTCGATTTTGACAATGACGGAGAAACAACAACCACAAGTGTTTCCATTACAGCGGATAAAAAATATCAGAAGACCGGATATGTCAAGTATGACAAGGATACCTCTTCCTGGGTTGTTGTCGGAACTCCTCCTTCTTCTCTGAATGAGCAAATTTCAAGCACCGCCACCGGCACGTATGAGATCGGCGCAGACAAGATCACCAGCGAAACAAAACTGATCGCAGTGCTGGTTCAGGACCCTGTCACCCGTAAGTGGAGAATCGCGAGGTATCAATATGTGGAATAAGAAAAAAACTGTTTTCGGCATGTCCGCACTGGTCTTCCTCTGCGCTTTTTCCGTTTTCCCGAAAGAAGACACCAATCAGGAATCGGATGACAGTTCCACTTCAACGGCGGCGCAACCTCAGGTTCAGACAACGTCCGGACCACCCACTCGCTTTGATCCCAAAAAGCCCATTCTGACGATGAAAACCGTCAAGAAGCTGATGGAGGTGGACATTCAGGAAAAACTGCTGGAAAAGAAGTTGCCGGAAGAATTCTCCAAGCTGAAAGACCGGAGCGAACTGATCACAAATATCTCCTTTCAATTCCTGATGGCTGAATACGAGAAACTTGTGAAAAATCCGGAGTTGCCGGAAGTCACCCGGATTCATCCAAAATGGTATAAGGCTTACGGAGAAAAACTGATGAAATTCAAGCCGGTGGTGGCCGCCATCATTCAGGCGGTCAATTCCAATTCCGCAAACAGTTATTTCCTGGCGGTGCGCGACTTCAAAAGTCTGCAGGAAGAATGTCTTCTCTTTCTGAAAGAACCTATGCCGAAAATCACCAAAGAACAATATGCAACATTGCACAAGGCCAACACCAAACAGCGTGCGCTGGACTATGAAAATTATATGAAGGAGTGCCGTGCCGCCGAACTCAAGGAAGCGCAGGAGAAAAAGGCGAAAGCCGCAAAGAAGTCGACGAAATAAGCCTTCGGAAGCTCTGCTGTCCGTCTCCCGCATTTTCTTCCAGTCCGCGAATGAATTTTGGCATTGCACCCCATTTTCCCAAACCGAACTTTCCACGTTTCCGAACAAAGGAAACCGTCAACATTTCCATAGGAAAGCTGTCCACAATCCCCCAAACTTATCCGCATGGACTATTGATATTCCGCCTTTCAGGAGTATATTAATATGAAAATTATCATCTGAAAGGCAAATCCTTACATGCAAGCGAAAGATCTGAGAAAAAAATATATCGACTTTTTCCGTTCCAAGGGCCATGTGGTCATTCAGAGCGCTTCCCTGATCCCCGACAACGACCCGACCGTCCTGTTCACAACCGCCGGAATGCATCCCCTCGTTCCCTACCTCCTCGGAGGGAAACATCCGCTGGGCACACGCCTGACCAATGTGCAGAAGTGCATCCGCACCGGCGATATCGACGAAGTGGGCGATCCCGTCCACCTGACCTTCTTTGAGATGCTCGGAAACTGGTCTCTGGGCGATTATTTCAAGAACGAAGCCATCGAATTCAGTTTCGAATTCCTGACCGGCAAGGATAACCTGAACATTCCGCTGGACCGTCTGGCGGTCACCGTGTTCGCCGGAGACGAAAACGCCCCGTTCGACCAGGAGGCGTTCGACAAGTGGCGTTCGCTCGGCGTGGACGAAAAACGGATTGCGAAATGCCCGAAGGAAGACAACTGGTGGGGTCCCGCCGGACAGACCGGCCCCTGCGGTCCGGATACGGAAATGTTCTACTGGACAGGTCCCCTGCCCGCGCCTGAAACCTTCGATCCGAAGGACCGCCGCTGGGTCGAAATCTGGAACGACGTCTTCATGCAGTACAACAAGAATGCCGAAGGCAAATTCGAGCCGCTGGCCCAGAAAAATGTGGACACCGGCATGGGTGTGGAGCGCGTCACCGCAATTCTTCAGGGCAAGGGAAGCTGTTACCTCACCGAACTTTTCGCGCCGCTGTTCGCCAAGCTGGACGAACTGCGCGGAGTCCCGGGCATCGACGCCTCCGAGCGTTCGCGATCCGAGCGCATCGTGGTGGAACACATCCGCGCGGCCACCTTCATCATGGCCGACGGCATCACGCCCGGCAAGGTCGATCAGGCCTACGTGCTGCGCCGTCTGATCCGCCGCGCCATCCGCGAAGCGAAGAAGATCGGCATGACCGCGACCTTCACCGACAAAATGGCGAAGGTCGTCATCGACAACTACAAGGATTTCTATCCCGAGCTCGGCGCCGGGGAGAAGGTCATACTGGAAGAGTTCGCGCGGGAGGAACAACAGTTCGCCGAAGCGCTCGAACACGGCATCAAGGAATTCGAGAAGCTGATCGCCCGCGTACCGGAGCATATCCAGCACAAGGTCATCAGCGGCAAGAATGCCTTCTTCCTGTATGAAACGTTCGGCTTCCCGCTGGAACTCACGGCGGAAATGGCCGCCGAAAAAGGGTTCACGGTCGACAGCAAGGGATATGAGGAAGCCTATGCCAAACATCAGGAACTTTCCCGCAAAGGCGCGGAGCAGAAGTTCAAGGGCGGACTGGCCGACCATTCCGAGGCGACTGCCGATCTCCATACCGCGACCCATCTGCTTCATGCCGCCCTGCGCAAGGTTCTCGGCGACCATGTGGCGCAGAAGGGTTCCAACATCAATGCGGAACGTCTGCGCTTCGACTTCTCGCATCCCGACAAGATGACACAGGAACAGCTGGACGAAGTGGAACGTCTTGTGAATGAGGCAATTGCACAGAAAAGCCCGATCGATTGCCGGGAAATGAGCGTCGACGAGGCCCGCGGCGAAGGAGCCATCGGGCTGTTCGGAGAGAAATACGGAGAGAAAGTGCGTGTCTATACCATGGGTTCCTTCAGCAAGGAAATCTGCGGAGGCCCTCACGCGGCCAATACCGGCGATCTGGGACACTTCAAGATTCAGAAGGAAGAAAGTTCCAGCCGCGGAGTGCGCCGTATCAAGGCCGTTCTTGAAAAATGAACTCAAAAGGGGTGCATTCATGTCGAATGGAGAAGTGATCATTGCCAATAAGGAAGGCTGCTATGCGGTCAAAGTGAGCGGACGCGCCACCTTTGAGTGCGCGCCGCCGCTTCGTGCGCTGTCCAAGGAACTGGACCAGACCTCTTTTCAGAAAGTGGAAATCGATCTGGAAAACTGTCAGGGCATGGACAGCACATTCATGGGCGTGCTGGCCATGATGGCGCTCCGTGCAAAGAAAATCGGCGCCGAAATCCTCATCTACAACGCCAGCGACTCGAACAAGACGCTCCTTTTCGGGCTGGGACTGAAAAAGCTGTTCCAGTTCACATCCGGCAGTGTCGATGTCGGTGACGCCGCCGCCCGCGAATCGGAAGCCGTGGATCAGCGGACCAATGCGACGACCGTTCTCGAAGCGCATAAAACGCTGATGGGCGTCGATGAAGAGAACGTCAAGAAGTTCGAAAAAGTCGTGGACTTCGTGCAGAAGGACCTCGACAAGCTCAACGATACAAAGTCGTGAAGCCGATGAAAAAAAGTTTGCCGCCGCGGGAGGAGACATCCGTCAAACAGCACTCCATCGCGGCGAAAAACCGTTCTTCCGTGAAGGTAGTTTCCAACGCCTCGCGCAAATCCAATTCAAGAATGCGCTGAGGCTTTTTTATTCCCCGGCACAAGCCGACAATCCTGCCGTAAATTCTTGGGTTATGGGCAAGAGTGAATCTTTTTGCATAAGCAAGCAGAAGGGAAATCACGCCTTCAGACGACGTTCCATGTCGGGATTCTGCTCCAGCATCTGCCAGTAGCGGGGGGAAGGTCCGCGCCGGACCGTTTTCAGAAGTGTCTCGAACTCCTCCGCGGAATTCAGGAAGGAAACCGATGCCCGGAGTTCTCCCGGGAAGCCGCGTCCGCGCAGATATTCCAGCAAGGTTTTCCGGCTGATCCGCACCCCGTTTTCAGGACCATAGAAGTCCATCATCGCATAAAAATGCGTGCACATCTCCTCCGCAAACTCCTCCAGCGTCGGCGGATCGATCCGCCCCTCCCCGATTTCCCGGAATATCCACGGATTTCCGCAAGCTCCGCGGGCAACCATTCCGCACTCGCAGCCGGTCTCTTCGAGCAGATGCCGGTAGAGCGGCTGGCTCAAAGCGCCGCCGTTGGCAATCACCGGAATCGACAATGCTTCCCGCACCGCCCGGATCATGGAAAATGCAACCGGGCCGGAATAAAAATTTTTCATGAGACGTCCGTGAATGGTCAATGCACGCGCCCCTGCCTCCTGGAGCCGGAGAGCAAAACGGACGGTCGGCTCGGGGTCAGTCTCCGATAAAATGCGCATTTTGGCGGTGACGGGGATCTTCGAATTTTTCACGAGCACGGCGAACGCGGCAACAGCCTCGTCCGGACGCTGGACAACAAAGGTCGCCCCCTCGCCTTTTTTCGCCACCTTGGGCGCCGGACACCCGAGATTGAAGTCCAGCACGGAAAAATCGTGTTCGTTCACGATCTGCGCGGCCTTTTTCAGGACCTCCGGCTCGGAACCGACCAGCTGGATCCCCAGAAACTCTTCCGAGGGGTCGCGGGCAATCAACAGACAGTTCGTCTTGTAGTTGCCGAACACCAGAGAACCGGCATCCACCATCTCCGTGAATGCATAACGGCATCCGTGCCGACGCGCGGAAAGACGCATCGGCAGATCGGTGTGTCCCGCAATCGGAGCCAAGAGGGGAGAGCTGGGAAGTTTGTAAATTTGTAAGTTTGTAAGTTGAGGAGAAAACATTTTGTAAGTTGGGGAGTTGGGGAAATTATTCCAAGGTTTTTGTTTGCAAACGGGAACGGGTTGTAATCTTGATCTTTCCAAGCAGACGCAACAGTTCCTCACAATCCGCAAGAATGCTGACGGCTGATTTATCATCGAGATATCCGGCGTCCCGCAAGAGCCGCAGCCAGTAATGCGTTTCTCTGGCTTCCTTATAGGCAATCGCAATTTTGGAAAGGAAGTCTTTCGATGACTGCGCGCCGTTGGCTTCCTCAACATTGGCTCCAATGCTCGTTCCGGAACGAAGAACCTGCCCCGCAAGAAGGAATTCCCGCTTCGCTGACGTCAAATGCTGATACATCTTGACGACCCGTAACGCAAAGGAATAACTTTTCTCCTGAACCGCACCCGTGACCATCCCCGCAACTCCCACTTACAAACTGAGCAACTTACAAATTTACAAACTCAGAAAAAGCGCTTCGCGTCTTTTTCCGTCTTGATTTCCGGACCTTTCACGCAGGACCATTCTTCCACATGGAGAAGTTCTTCGCCTTGGGAAAGCAGATGCAGCGGCCCAAGCGTTTCAACTTCCAGCATGTCCTTGTTCGTGTAAAGCTCAATGCTGCATCCGTTGTCCGGGTACACGGCATCCGGAAGCGTTTCGAACTTCTTGACGAATACCGTGCCGTTGTTGGCATAGGCGACCCAGTCGGACTTACAGTTGAAACCGATTTTGAAAGGTTCCGTTCCGGCCATCTGACGGAGGAGAATATAGTCACGTCCCCAGGTCACGCGACGGTCGGCCATGTCGGTATAGGGCCAGACGGCAAAGAAGGAGTTGGGCAGAAGGGCGAAGGGTTCGCGGTTCTGCGGGGCAATCGCGGTTCCGCCGGGAGCCATGACGCTCAGCGCCCATGCGGCCAACTCGATTTCCCACGGATTGTCGTTGCGGAGACAGTGTTCCACGCGGAATTTGTTGTCGCCCAACGGCTTGATCGTGATGCTTTTATAAACGCCGGTGGATTTCTCCGTTCCGGCGGTAAAAGTCACGGAACCGTCCTTGTTTTCCTTGGCGGTCGCTTTGGAGTTGTCGGGTCCGTAGGTGCGGGGCTTCATTTCGGGCGAATGCCAGAGGCGATGTCCGCCATAGTTGACCCACTCTTTCGCGCCGGAAGTTCCGGCCAGCTTCGGATCAACATTGAAGATGTTTTTGCTTTTACCGACGAATCCGCCCATCACACGCGGGCCGACATCGGTCGACACGATGATTTTGAATTCTCCGCTGACCATCTCGACACAGTTTTTCCAACCTTCAAAAGCAACCTTCTTCATGCTGTTCCCTTTCCTATTTTGAAATGACAAATCCGGAACGTAAAAAATTCAAGGACACAATCTACCACACAAAACGGAAAGTGCAAATTCCACGCGCAAAATATGCGGGCCGAGTGTGACGCATTCGAACCCGAGCAAACGGAAGGCCTCCACCTCGGCGTCCGTGTATCCCCCTTCGGGGCCGATCGCCAGACAGATTTTTTCCCGGACCGCGTGCGGACATTCCAATGCGTCCTCCGCCGGATGCGCAATGATCTTGCGGGGAAACGCCAGTGTCTCCATCTGCTTCAGGAACGCCCGGAAAGAAGGCTGAAACTCCAATACGGGAGGAACCGTATCCATCCCTTGTTCGAGGCCGAGCCGAACTTCATCCAGAATGGCGGACGGCTCCATCGCGCTGCTTTTCCAGTAACTTTTCTCTACCCGCGAAGAACCGATGAAAAAGGCCTTCGGAATTCCGGCGGATGCAATGAAATGAAGGGTTTTCTTGAAACTCTGCGGACGGGGCAGCGAAATCACGGGAACAAGAGAAATTTTCGGGGGCGGCTCCCGGTTGAAAGCGGCATCTCCAAGAACCGCCATGTTCCGATCCAGCGACAGAAGGCGGACCGTTCCAAGTTTTCCGCCCAGCACTCCGGCGCGGAGGACATCACCCGGGTTCGCCCGGAGAACTGCGCGGATGTGCTCGGCACGGCGTCCGGCAACGGTGAATTCCCCGGAGGATTGCCGATCGTTTTCCGTCAAAAGAAGAAGATTCATTCCGTGCCCTTCCAGGAAAGTTCAACTATTCCGGGCTTGAAAACAGAAACGTTCACGGAAAATGTACAATCCGTATCAGAAATACAGCGGAAGCGCTTGAATCCCTTCCAAATTCCGGGAAGTCCGGACATAAGACGATCCTGGTACATCTGTTGAAATCTCCCGGTTATCACAATTTGCGGTAAGTATATCCGCGAAAAGGAATTATTTCAAAGAGAATGTGAAACAAAATACTGAAAAATATACTAATTTTTAATAAGAAAGCAAATGTCGAAGTAGAAAAAAATGAAACAAAAAGCGGTAAAAACTAATATTCATGAAATCTGTAACAAAAATAACTGAACTTTCAGTCTTTATTGTTTATACAATAACAGTTTCCCTTTTTTCACTAATTTACATTATGGTAAAACTGTGTTTCAGACTAAAAAAACACTAAAAAAAAGGGAAGAAATCAGCGAGTTTTGAAAATATGACTGTTTTTTTTAAGAACGCCTTGTTTTTTTTCAGAGAGATATTATAATATAATGAGATATGCAAATTTTGAATTGAGAAAAATCATAGTTTTTTTCGTGAGATTCCAAGAGAGAAAATCCGTGCATTGAGCAGCTGAATTTTCGCAAACAGTCAATGGAGCATTATTATGAAGAAACTGACAAAAGGCAAAGGGCAGCGCCCAGGAATTCGGTTCAATATCAACGGAATTGAAACGAGAAAGAATATTCTCCGGACCGCGGCCCAGCTGTTCTCGCTGCGCGGTTACTCCGGAACCTCCTTCCGGGACATCACCCACGCATCGAAAATCGGGCTCGGGTCACTGGTTTACCACTTTGGCGTGAAGGAAAATCTGTATGCGGCGACAGTATCCCATTTCTATCCTTCCGCGGACAAACTGATGGAGATTGTCTCCCCGCTCGAACAGGTAAATACCCGTTCTTCCCGGAAAGAAATTCTCGATGCCGTTTCCGAAGTCATTTTCGGATACCTCAGGGAAATCCACTGCAATAAGAAAACCTCTTTCCTTGCCCGTTTCTGCGCCCGGCTTCTGGTGGACGGTTCGCCGGAGGTTCAGAAGATTCTGGATGAACGCCAGGAACCGGCCAGAAACAAACTCAATGAATTTGCACGCAAAATCAATCCGAAGCTGACAAAAGAACTGGCCTACGCATTTCGCCGCTGTATCCTTGCCCAGGTTCAATACACGCTTGTTTCCGAAAAAGAGGTTCTCGCCGAATTCAAGCTCAAAAGCTATACGCCGGAAGCAATTCTGTCCATTTCGAAAAGCATTGCCGAAACCGCCTATCCGCTGCTTCAGTTGAAGAAGTAGGATGTGGGCCGGCCGCGGACTCCGCGTGCCGGGTCAGAGGTAATGGAACGGCGGACGGTCGAGTTCGAAAGTCCGCCATTGGTCTTCCTCGTAAAAGACCTTCATCAGAAAAAGACCGCAGGCCGGAGCCGTATCCTTGGCCAGAGCTCGGCTGCGGGACGCCAGCATATCCCCGACCACCGACGCGGACATTCTGCCGCGTCCGATCTCCAGCAGAGCGCCGGACATGCTGCGCACCATCTTATACAGGAACCCGTTTCCTATGAAGCACATGCACGCCAGCGGGCCGAATGTCTTCAGCTCCACGCGATAAAGTGTGCGGACATGGTCTTTGGACGGGTCCAGCTCGATCGTGAAGGCGGAAAAATCATGGGTCCCCTCCAGAAACGCCATTCCCTCGCGAACCGCATCGAAACGGGTGAATTCGGGCTGGCAGCAGCTCCAGCGGGCCGTGAAGGGGTTCAGGTCGCCGTTATTGACCGCATAGACATAGGCCTTCCCCTTTGCGGAAAAGCGCGCATTGAAGTCCGGAGGCGCGTATTCCACATTCAGCACCTTGATGCTGGAGGGAAGAAGCCGGTTGAGGGCTTTTTTGATCTTCCAGTCCGGGATATAAGGGGATTCCGGAGCCTCGAAGGAAACGGTCATCGCCAATGCGTGAACGCCTGAATCGGTGCGGCTGCTGCCCTGAATGCGGATTAGGTCCGTATTGAACAAATGGCTGAGTTTGTTCTCGATCACTTCCTGGACCGAAATCCCGTTGGCCTGCCGCTGCCAGCCGTGATAGTCGGTCCCGTCGAAACTGACCTCCATGCGGAAGTTGCGGGACGGATGATCGGGATTCATAGATAGTCCAGTTCCTGTTCGGAGAGAGCGGTATGGAGAGCACCGTCGGGAGTCAGTTCGCTCTTGAAAAGAATAATCTTCGAAGCAAAAGGCTCCGGCAGTTTCGGAAAGGCGTCGCCCCATTTTTTCAGACGGGTAAGGTCCAGAAAATTCAGAGGCTTCTGGAAACGCATGAGAGTGACGTGAGGCTGGAAGGAACGCGTTTCCTTCGGGAGACCGAGAGAGTTGAGGACAATGTCGTCGATCTTGTCCTTGAGTTCCTGCATCGCATGGGAGCATTGCATTCTCAGACACATGCTTCCGGCGCGTTTTTCGCTTGGGTTGAAACCATAACCGGCCGAAGTAAAACGGACCTTGCGGGGCTCTTTAAGTCCGTTTTCAAAGCTGTTCAGAAGGGGCCCCAGTTTTGCGGCGGGAGTCTCCCCGATGAAACGCACAGTCAGGTGAAGGTCTTTACAGAAACGCCAGTAGGGAATTTCCTTTTCATAACGCCGGATCGCCTTTTCCAGATCGGAAGGGATTTCAAGGGCGATGAAAAGTCGGAGACTGGATTCGTTGCGTTTCATATTTCTTCACTCTCATGCGGTGTGCGGTTTCTGAAGTCGAAAGTACGGAAGAGATAAAGCGCCGCAAAGGCGATGACGCCGCAGATCACGGCGGCATTGCTCCAGTCCGGTTCCGGCAGAGACGCTTCCGGAGGCACCACGGAAATGAATTGTCCAATGACAATCAGCACCCACCCGAAAGCCCTTCTCAGCCCGCCTCCCTCGCGGATGTAGGAGGCCGCGCCGATACGGAGAATCCCGGTCAGAATGAAATAAGTTCCGATGAGGATCGCGGGAGTGACCCGGCTCAGATACATGACCAGCAGAAGGAAGAACAGCCCGGCGTTGGCCAGAGCCAGATAAAACAATGCGGTGGGCCGTTCCCCGCCGAATTTGCCGATAAGGGAACCGGTCTGCCAGATGGCGCGCATCATGGGAGCCGCACAAGCGCAGGCGGCCAGCATCACCATCGTCGCCGAACGGGAGGGCGAAAACAGCACGATGGCGAGAAGGAGAGCGCCTGTTTCGATCGCATAGGGGAAATTGCTCAGGAAGAGATGATCCTCGTCGCGACAGAGCAGACGGGTTCTCCACAGCGCTCCGGCAAAGACGGCGGCCACCACCGCGATGACCACCAGAATTCCCTGTGTCCCCACAAGCCAGGCAACCAGCATGGCGCCGAATCCCCACGCCTGGGCCGCGTATTCCTCCCGGGTGAGAAAACGAATGTTCGGACTTGAGAAATGAGCCCGGGAAAGCAGTTTTTTGCGGATTGCGGAACGGTTGTCGATGAACAGATACATCATATACATGGAAAGCGTGACGATCCACGGAAAGCATACGGGCGGGATGAGGAACGGCGTCACAGCCATGCTCAGCGCCAGAATCACTATGGAGATGTTGCGGACCTTCGGAAGGATTTCCCTCAAAATCAAAGCAACTTCCAGTTCCAGGAACAGGAAAGCCATGCAAATGCAGAGATCCAGCAGGAGCAGTCCCTCCGCGAAGAGGCTCGTTGCACCGAAGACGATTCCGCAGAGAATCAGGCTGTATACCGATCCGCTCACGAAAGAACGCAGTTTCCCCCGTGTCGGCAGGAAACAGCCAAGGAAAGGAATCGCGATCAGGATCGGCGTAAAGCGGAAAGAAAGCCAGAACAGGTATCCGTCCTGAAAAAGAAGACAGGCTCCGCAGATCACCGGCAGGAGCTGGAAAGCGGCCAGAAGCTGCTCATACAGGGAGGGAGGAAGATTGTCCGCCGGAATCAGAAACGGCAGACGCTCCGGATGGCGGTAAGCGAACCAGGCGGCGATGGAACCGAGAACCACAAGGGGAGTGCCGAGGGCGGCCGCCACAGGCATCCGGAAAAGCAGAAAAAGTCCCGCCATGAAGAGGGCGAAACCGCTGTAGAGGAGCGCATCAAAGGCTCTGGACCCCTTGCAGATAGCGAAGAAGGCGCGGATCATACAGAGGGCGCCGGCCGCGGTCATCCCCCAGAGGAGCGAAAACGGCAGATCAAAAAAGGGGCTCATCAGGATTCTTTTGGCAAGAAAGGACCCCTCCAGGGCATAATCCAGCGCCCTCCCCCAGATCAGAAGCTCGACCGGCAGCATTACGGCAAAGGCAAGAATATATAAAACCGGTAGAAAATGCAACTCTACTTCCTTCCATCGTTCTTTGTTGAGACGGCAAGACCACGGACGCAAAGGGTAAAATAGCACGATCTTTCAGGAAAGCAAGCACTCCTCGCGGGCGATTCTTGAAAATGAAAACGAAAAAGAGGATTTTAAGCCGTCCATCCGATTGACAAAAACCCCCTGTCCGTGTATATTACTTTATTATATATTGAATAGAGTTTTTTTGAATAACAACCTACCAAGCAACTGGAGTATAACAATGGCAGAAGACACCCCCGCCGCGCCGGAAAATCAGAAGGCGCCCGATACCTCGCAATATACCGCGAGCCAGATTACTGTCCTGGAGGGACTGGAGGCTGTCCGGAAGCGTCCCAGCATGTATATCGGCGACACCGGCCAGCGCGGACTGCACCATCTTGTTTACGAGGCTGTCGACAACAGCATCGACGAAGCGCTCGCAGGATACGCCTCCAAGGTTTCCGTGACCATTCATCACGACAACAGCATCACCGTCAAGGACGACGGACGCGGCATTCCCGTGGACATGCACCAGGAAGAACAAAAACCCGCGGTCGAAGTCGTCATGACGATTCTCCATGCGGGCGGCAAGTTCGACCACAGCTCCTACAAGGTTTCCGGCGGTCTTCACGGCGTCGGCATCTCCTGCGTGAACGCGCTTTCCGAATGGCTCGCGGTCGAGGTCTACCGCGACGGATTCGCCTATGCCATCAAGTTCGGACGCGGCAACACCATCGAACCGCTGGTCAAGCTCCACCCGACCTCCGAACGCGGAACCAAGGTCACATTCAAGCCAGACGCCACAATCTTCACCACCACCGAATACGTCTGGGACATCCTCGCCAACCGTCTCCGCGAACTGGCCTTCCTGAACAAGGGGGTCCACATCACCCTCCTCGACGAACGCGGCGAACAACCCCGCACCGAGGTATTCCACTATGAAGGCGGCCTGATCGAGTTCGTCAAGCACATCAACGCCCACAAGGTCGTCCTTCATGAACCCATCTACATGCACCGCGAGAAAGACGGCATCGACGTGGAAGTCGCGCTCCAGTACAACGACGGCTTCTCCGAAACGATCTTCAGCTATACCAACAACATCAACACGATCGAAGGCGGAACCCACCTCTCCGGCTTCCAGGGCGCCCTGACCCGCAGCATCAACACCTACGCCAAGGGAGCCAACCTCCTCCGCGGCGACAAGAACGGCATCAGCGGAACCGACACCCGTGAAGGCCTGGCGGCGGTCATCAGCGTCAAGGTCCCGGAACCCCAGTTCGAGGGACAGACAAAAACCAAGCTCGGCAACGGCGAAGTCCGCGGAATCGTCGACTCGGTCGTCAACGACTGCCTCGGCTCCTTCCTCGAAGAAAACCCCGCCGTCGCCATGCAGATCGTCAACAAGGCTCTCGTCGCCGCCCGCGCACGGGAAGCGGCAAAGAAGGCACGCGAACTGGTCCAGCGCAAAGGGGCTCTGGACGGCCTTTCCCCCTTCCTCGGCAAACTCGCGGACTGTTCCGAAAAGGACCCCACCCGCAGCGAACTCTACATCGTCGAGGGCGACTCCGCCGGAGGCTCCGCCAAACAGGGCCGCAACAGCAGTTTCCAGGCCATCATCCCGATCCGCGGCAAACTCATCAACGTGGAAAAGGCACGGATCGACAAGGTTCTGGAAAACAAGGAAATCCAGTCGCTCATCACTGCGATCGGATGCGGTTTCGGAAAAGAGGACTTCGATATCGCCGGCCTCCGCTATCACCGGATCGTCATCATGACAGACGCCGACGTGGACGGGTCCCACATCCGCACCCTCCTGCTGACCTTCTTCTTCCGCGAACTCAAGCCGCTGATCGACGCGGGACACATCTTCATCGCCAAGCCCCCGCTCTACAAGGTCACCCGCAAGAAGAA